>Ga0180017_100076_pt1 | contig 39581 bp, 31 predicted proteins | sample KR46_S_MetaG_FD_129674 | JGI IMG/M metagenome (GOLD analysis project Ga0180017, IMG submission 129674) | Groundwater microbial communities from the Olkiluoto Island deep subsurface site, Finland - KR46_S_MetaG | ecosystem: Environmental > Aquatic > Deep subsurface > Groundwater | place: Finland...
CATCACAACCCTGGGAACAGGCAGGGCCGAAAGATTCGCGTTGATGGCCTCGATTTTTCCCCTGTCGGCCTCATCGAACGCGGTCGAGCGGATAATGTTCAGGTCGATGTTCACGAGATCCCGTTGATGGAACTGGAAATTCTTGATGCCCCGTATGCCTGCGACCTGCCTGACCAGCAGTGTGCCGTGCAATATATGCCCGCCTTCGCAGACGAAACGGTCGTAGAGACGCCCTATATTCATCCGCATGAGGGGAAAACCCCTCCCGCACGCACAGACAGAATTTACCGGCTGCGCATAATCTCCGATTTCATAACGCAAAAATGGCATCGCATAACTATTTAATGGCGTGACGACGACCTTCTTCGCTTCTCCTGGCGCTTCAGGATCATCGACAAATTCGACATATGACGAATGCGTCAGGAGATGCATACCACCATGAGCACATTCAGAGGCTATTCCAGGGCATTCTCTACTTCCATACTGGTCATATACTTTGCATTGAAACGCTTTATCCAGAATACTTCTTTGATCATCAAGCAACTGCTCGGCAGAAGTCTGGATTCCTTTCACATTATTCAAGCGCACATTTTTATTCACTATATGATGCGCAAAACCGGATATGACTGATGGATATCCGTAAATGAACGCATTTCCGGATCTCTGGATTTCAGCGATCCACGAATTAAAAATATCTTCGTTGTATTTGTATGCATTCAGAATAACGGTAGTTGCCAGACTCTCTTTGATTTTTCCAAGCAGAGACTTTTTTTTGGAGAAATCTTTCGGATTTCCCCAGATCGAAAACACACGTTCACCTTCGCGCCATCCCGCCATCTTCAGGCTGAGCATCAGGTTCGCGCACATCTGCTCGTAGACATCCATCTCCTGGAAGAACTGCAATGGTTCACCGGTCGAGCCACCTGTGGAGTTGCCACGCAGCACGTTGACATCGAAACGTGAGGAAATCAGCGCATTCCGGTTGCGCTTGATGATGTCCTTGGTCAGGCAGGGCAGCTTCGCATAATCGGCGCGGGACTTGATCTCGTCGGGGTGGACACCCGCCTCCCTGAACATTTCGCGATAGAACGGGACTGTCTCGAAGGCATGGCGCAGCAGCGCCCTCAGTCTGCCGAACTGGTCGGCCTCGAGTTCCTCTCGCGAACGCCACTGAAGAGCCTCGTACTCCATCAGGTACGCATACCTTCTGGAGCCCTGAACCCTCGCTGCAAATCTCTGCACAAGGCTACGCACGCGCACCTCCGACCGATGTAAAAAGGCGCATGTAAATGCCGATCATGGCCTGGTCGCTGAAATTACCGGCGGCCTTGCGCACGGCACGCTCCCCCAGTCGAGAGCGACCGTCCGGGTCTCGGACGAGACCTAGTATCGCGGCAGCCAGGGCGGCAGCGTCTTCGGGCGGAACGACGATCCCGTCCACGCCGTTGTCAATGATCTCCCTGACGCCGCCGACGTCCGTGGCCACCACCGGCCTGCCGCAAGCCATGGCTTCGACAATGGAGACGGGAAAACCCTCCCGGCGCGAAGGCAGGACAAAGATGTCCATGCCGGTGAGCAGATGCGGGATGTCGCTTCGCTTGCCCGTCATCTCCACGGCATCGTCCAGCCCCAGAGAGGACACCAGAGACTCGATCTCCTGCCGCAATTCACCGTCGCCCACCATCAGCAGGCGAACGTCTGGCACTTCCTTTCGAACCGTGGCGAAAGCGCGCAGCAGGTTCCCGTGATCCTTGGCCTCGGTCAGCCTGGCCACTGTCCCGATCACCACGCCCTCGCTTTTCTGTCTGCGCTCATGAGCGGACTGCGCGAACCGGGACAGGTCGATCCCGTTGGGTATCACCTCGATTCGGTCAGGCCTGAGGCCGACGACGTCGATCATGAAGCCGCGCAGGTTTCGCGACACGCAGACCATCTTCCCGAACAGACGGCCATGCAGTCTGGCCATGCATCGCAGCCTCGCGTGCCGGCCAAGGGAGTGCCGGGCGTGCTCGGTGTAGACGACCGCAACACCGGCCAACAATGCCGCGGGCATGACGTACTGAAGGAGATAGGCACCATGCACCTGCGCCACGGCAACCCTCCCCTGGCGGAAACGGCGGTATAGTTCCACCACCGTCCGCACCTTGCCCAGGCGGCGGGCATCCAACGAAAATGCACTGACGCCCCGCTCCGAAGCGACGTCGGACAACGGCCCCCCGGATCCGAACACTCCGCACAGACTCACGGAATAACGCTCATCCTCCCGCAGCAGCGAGCAGATGTTCAGAGCCAGGCTTTCAGCGCCCCCGAACTCGAGAGCGAAAATGACCTGCATGACGTGCTTTGTGTTTAATCTCATGATTCCTCTGCCCATTTTGCGGATTGAGGGCCGCAGTACCTAGAAAAGCCTTTTCAACAGGCGGGCCGGGTTGCCGGCGTGAACTTCGTAGTCTCCCGTCTTCTTCACGACCACGCTGCCGGCACCGATGATATTCTGCTTCCCGATGTCAGCCATGACCACGCAAGCCTGCCCGATCCAGCTGTTCTCGCCGATGGAGATCGGCTCGAAGACGCCACCCGACTGCCGCAGTATGGGAACGTCCTTCTCCAGCGCGGCGTGCTGTCTTGCCCCGCTCAGTACATGCGTGCCGGGACTGATAGCGACGTTGTCGTGAATCCGCGCGTTGCCTATGATGCAGAACGTCGAAATGGAGACAGCCTCATGAATCTCCGCATCCGGGTGGCTGAAATAGGACCCGAAATCCATATGCAGCCTTTGGCCGCATCTCTTCAGCGTGAGGCGATAGTACGCCGCTCGCAGATACATGCCGAACCTACCGGGCAGAAGTGACAGGATCTGCCCCGTTGTAGTGAATACCCCTCTGCTTTTCGTCACGCGATACGGGACTGCGAGCGGAAAGGCGATGGCAAGAAAAACTGGTTGTATAATTTTTTTTAAGTTCTGCTTTAACATCTATTACTCTTTCCCGTGAACAGGGTATTTCCCAACGTCTACATCACGGTGCGCATCAAGGTAAGATTCGTATCTTTCCGCCCCGACGATGTCCTTGAGTTCTTCCGGAACGGGGAGCTTCTTCTCCACTTTCCACGGATTGCCGCTGACCAGACAGAAAGGCGGCACGGTCCTTTTCAGATGAGTCCCCAGTTTGGCGACCACCCCGTCTCCGACAACCGTGCCAGGGTAGACCGCCGTTCCCAGAGTAAACCAGCAATAATCGCCGACGATCACCGGCCGGATGGTTTCAGACGTGGGCTGGCCTCCGCCACTTTGCATCCTGACCATCACGTCATCGATCTGATGTCCGGGATTATCTGCGATAAAACGGGAAACGATCATGCAATACTTACCTATGGTAATTTTCCTTCCGACACGAAATTTGACCTCCGGGCCGATGTACGTGTTGTCCCCGATATGCAGTTCCGGCTTGTCCAGCACCTTCAGGCCGACAAAAGCGATATTGTCGAATATCGTCACGTTGGAGCCGATATGGACCTGCAAGTCACCGCATATTTTGGCACTTCCGTTGCCCGCATAATGCATTCTAAAATTTTCACCGACAGAGACACACTGAGACTTGAATATTGGCTCGTAATAGACAACTCGCCAGAATTCGTGCCACAGTGTCGTTCGCAGCGCCCACTCACGATAGAGAAAACCGTGCAGGGTCTTGTTCATGGGAAAGGATATCCCGCGAACCGCCTTGGCAAAGGTATACAACCTCTCGTAAAATGGTGTCTCACGCCGCCGGATTTTTACGGATAATTCGCGCCAACTCAATGTCATGCCTGTATCTCCTTACTTCCAGCTTGCATTCCCGTTGCAGAGCGGACCTCCAGCACCTCTTGGTACAGATCAAGAATCCTCCGGGTGCGCAGGGCGGGGTTGAACTCATCCAGAACACGCTGGCGCCCGGCTCGTCCATACGATTCGAGGAGAGCACGGCTCTCCAGCAGTGAGCACATGGCCGAAGCCAACTGATCGGAATCCCTAGGCTCAACAATCAGACCTGTAACCGCGTCCAAGACGACTTCGGGAATACCCCCCACGCGCGTTGCCACCAGCGCTTTTCCGAAAAGCATGGCCTCGAGGGCCACGTTGGGCATGCCCTCGCTCAGGGAAGGCATGACGACCAAATCCATGGCACGGTAGAACTCCGCCACATCCGTGACGTGCCCAGTAAAATGAATTGATCCAGACAGCCCGAGGGCAGCAACCTCAGCCTCGAGAGCTTGTCGATCCAGCCCGTCACCAACCAGAATTCCGATCAGCTGTGGAAAATGCGCGCGGGCCAGCGCCAGGGCCCGCAAAAAGTACGTCTGCCCTTTTTCCGGACTGAACCTTCCGACCACCCCCGCCACAAGGGCCTGCGGAGGTATGTCGAGGGAGGCCCTCGCGTTACGCCCCGAATTTCCAATCTCCACCTCAGCGGGATCAACAGCGTTGGGAATCACCCGGATCTTATCCCCGGTCACGAAAGCCAGCCTCCGACTGATAGAATCCGAAACTGCCACTACCCTCGTGGCAAAAGGTACCAGTGTCTTTTCAAGGCAGTGGTACATTCGCATTTTCGTGTTCTCGGAGGTCCAGCCATGTACGAAGGCTATCCAGGGGAGCCCCGTGCGCCAATGCAGAGCCGCGCAGAGCGCATGGCTCTTGTATCCGTGCGACTGAAGCAGGCCGCATCGCTCAGTGCGCACGATATTTAGGGCCTGGTTGATCAGACGTGGGTCGAGGATGTACTCCTGCCTGAGGGGCACCACTCTGACTCCGGCAGCCTCGATGGCGCGCATGAATTCAGTTTTCGCGCTGTCTACTCCTGAATAGCTGATGCACAATGGGGTGGATAATTCCAGCCCTCCGTTCCTGAAAAATTGGACAAGGCCCTTTCCGGGCCCTCCCAATATCTTGGAAGCCATGGCTATGAACACCCGGGGCTTCATGCCGGACACCGTTTGTGCGTCAGCAGCGCGTCGATCCAGTCCGATAACTGTTCCGCCTTCCCTTTCCACGATTCCCGATCGATCCAGTCCGTCTGCAGCATTTTCCTGCCGTTGCGCAGGGCGTCCGCGATGGCGGCCGCAAAGGCGTCAGGGGTCTGGGCCAGGTAGAGTATTTCCCCGAATTCCATCACTCCCGGCAGCGGGGTTGCGACGACCGGGATATCCAGCGCGAGGTACTCCTTCAGCTTGAGGGGACTGATTCCCGCAGTGGTCTCATCGACGACATAGGGAAGAATAGCCACATCGAAGGCGGCGGCATGGCGAGGGAGCTCCTCGTACGGAACCGCCGGAAGGTGCAAAAAATTGCCGAACCGACTCAATTCCCCGAGAGGGACCTGCGAATTGCCGATGAAAGCGAAGGTCCACTCCGGATGCCCTTCAACCAACCGCGACACGAGCCCCACGTTCATTCGGCCGTCGATAAGGCCGAAAAAGCCGATCACGGGCGAAGGCGTCGGTGCGGCCTGAGCATTCGTGTCGCGAAACGTCCGCGCCTGCCGGAAATGCCCGACATCGACTCCGTGAGTCAGCAACCGTGTCTCTCCCGTTCGCGCGGGGCGCGTCTGCACAAGATATTCAGATACCGCCACGACCAGGTCGGCCTGATCGAGCAGCTTCGCCTCCATGGACCGGACGAGTTCGGGAGCGTTCATGCCCGGCCAGTTGGCGAAATCGTCCACGCAGTAATAGACCACCGCGCACTCGCCGAGCCTCCCGACGAAGTCGGACGCGAGAGGCTGTGTTGAAAGCAGTACCGGAGAGCGCATCCCCCAGTCACGCATGGCGCCCCGGACTGCACACGCCACGCTCCAGCGGTTGAAGACCCGTACCGGGGGAACGGTGCTGAAAGGGATCATTACCGGCGAAATCACTCGCAGCCCTTGCGGCATGTTCTGCCCATTGCCGGACGCCGTCCACGAGGTGACCTTTTCCACCGCCCTCTTCACGTCGTAAACCGTCAGGCGCGGCAGCCTCATGCCTATGGTGTTGACCCAGAGAATCCTGTTGCGGGGGAGAAAATGCTGCATGATATGCTGGCAGCTGAAGGGATGGCGGCCCCAGTCGTCGGAAAAGACGACAAAATCCCTGCCTTCTGAGATTTTTGTCATACATGCACCTCGCTATCTGCCCGCAGCCCTGCGCGACGTCTGAGGCCCGACACGGTTGAAGAAGCACTTTGCTCTATCTCACGGATCGTGCCGGACGATTCCTCCGCTGGCCGCATCCTGATCGATACCGCCTGCAGTGCTGTCACTAGGGCCAGGAAGTACAACAGCACCGGAGAGTATGCATGGGACAGGAAGACCGACGAGACACAATACCCGTAAAATCCGACTTCTAGACCTGCAGCCGTGGCCCCAAGGAAAGGGGATAGATTAAATGGTCCCGTCGATTTCTGGAGCCTGCGCAGGCCGACGATGCTCTTGGCCAGTATCAGCAGAAATACGATCAGGCCTGCAAAGCCGAGTTCCACTCCGATCTGCAGGTACGAGTTGTGGGAAACGCTCCATTTCCAGCCCCGCTCTCCCGCATGGATGAGACCTTCGGCGACATTGTACTGCCCCATGCCTGCACCAATCAGTGGGTTGTCGACCATGAGCCCCACCCCCCGCTTCCAGAGCTCGATTCGTCCGACCCCCGACTGGTAGTTGTAGTCGTTTTCATCGAGGATGGTGCCCATCCTCTCCCAGTACTCCGGCCCGGCAAAGCTCATGGCAACAACCCCGACAAATGCGGCGAGGAGAAAAATCTTCAGCTTGTGCTGCCTTTCCTTGAGCAAGATAAACGTCAAGATAGACACAATCGCGACAAAACCACCGCGGGATGCGGTACTGATCACCACGACGATCATCAGCCCCATGAGCACGAAACAGCACCCCTTGAGAAACGTCCCTCCGGATCTCGAAAGATAGAAGGTTAAGGGGATGAAGCAGTTCATGACATATGCGAGATCATTGGCATCATAGGTACTTGAAACTTGCAGGCGTCCTCCAGCGTTGCCCAGCAGGCCCAGGACGGCAAGCAGGAACACCGAGAGCACCCCCGCCCAGACCATGAATGCGATGTCCCGTTCATTCTTTATGACGTGCAAAAAAACGAAAAAGGCGAATACGCTCTTGACGTAGGTATTCGCGATAAAGTCCCAACTCCCTCCCGGCCAGACACTGAAAGGCACGGTGAACAGGGCCAGGCACAGGATCACGAGGACCAGCTTCGGCTGAGGCAGGATGCGCATCTTGAAGCCGAGTTCTTTGAGGTCGAGAGTCGAGACGAGCACCAGGGCGTTCAGAACCATTGCCACGAGACCCAGACGCAGGGGCACGAGAAAGGGAAACAGCTCCTGTATCCGGCCGATGAGGACAAAGACGAGCAGTCCCGCAGCCAGAAGAGGCACGCGCACCCCCGAACCCGCACGAAGGCGAATGCTCCCGCCTTCGCCCTGCTGCGCAACCTGAGGGGACATGGAGATTTTATGCATCGATACGTTCCAGTATGTTCGCAAGCAGGGAGGCCTGATTGCGTCGCTCGAAGACGCCCGCGTCGCAGACGTACTTCAGTGCTCTGTTGAGATGGTCGTCATGCAGGAGGAGCAGAGCCTTCCTGATGCCTTCGACATCGTCCGGATCCACCGTCAGCCCGCAGCCCATGGACCCAATCAAGCTTGCCGTTGCTCCGGGCTGAGCTAGGGCCAGGATGGGCCGGCCCGCGGCCATGTATTCGTATGTTTTGGCCGGTATCTGAAAGGGCTGGTTCGGTGCGAGCAGCAGCAGCACGCTCGACTCGCACATAATCTCAAGGGCGCGCGCATAGCACACCTTACCCGTAATGTTCACCACATCTTCAAGCCCGTTCTGCTCAATCATCGCCCTGACCGGGGAACCTGAGGCGTTCTCCGTGTCACCGACGAAGCGGACCTCGACGTCATGGGAGGACAAGTTCTTGTCCCGCATGAAGAGGGACACAGCCCGCAGGAAATTCTGCGGGTTGCGCTGCAGGTAGAATGTCCCGACGTACGCTATGGAAAACGTTTTCCCGGACTGTGCGCACGAAACGGTGGAAAAGTCTGAGGAGTCGAACCCGTTGTGCACCACGTGGACGTGCTCCGGGGCCAGAAAGGAATGCTCGCGTAGCAGGGCGGACCGGAAAAAATCGTTGGTCGTGATGACGCAGGCAGCGTGACGAAGCATGCGGACCATCAGAGCCTTTTCATAGTCCAGGAGCCGCCGGGGCTTGAAAGTCCGCCGATTTGAATCATGTTTCAGGAGCCATGGGTCCCTAAAGTCAATGGTCATTTTTGTTCCCGTCAGTCCGGAGAGCAAAAAAGCCAGAAGGATGGAACTGTTGGGTGGGGCCGAGACCACGATGAGCGATATGCGGTTACGCCAGACGAGATTGAGTCCTCGGACCAACCCCGGCATGAGCCAGTAAAGTTTGTCATCGGGGAACCAGTTCAGGCTGACCAGCCATCGCTTCAACACATCCCCCGAGTCGCGGCCCGGATTCCCCTGCGACCCGGTATTTTCCGGAATCGTCGCCGTTGCGTTTGCCTTGCCGGCGCGGAACGCCTCGCGCACATCAATCAGGAACTGCAGCGGGGTCCGCCAGAACGGAGTTCGTTCAACGACCACCTCGCCCAAATCCTTCAGCCGCTCCCGATCAAGGGAAGGATAATACTGCTCACGCACCGTCAAGACGAAGGGCTCCCAGTCGTGTACGGGCAGATACTTGGCGAATTTCTGCGTCCGCAACGCCCCCACGGCGGCATCCGGGGGGAAATGGTACGATACGAAAAGGACTTTTCGGCTCATGGCAGATCAGTCCTAAACGCAAAAATACCAAATGGGGATGTGTTGTTTCCGGAAAAAAAAGTCATTGCCGCTCCATAATGCTGTACGAATTCAAAAGTGCAAAATTTTTGAAGATCATATGGAATCCTGTACAGCTTGTGGCTTCTCATAGCCATGCAGCCTGAGCCTTTCACCTGCAACTCGTTCGATAGCATCTATATCAGACAGCGAAAGTACCTTCATGCTTTGTGGATTCATGTTCGTGACTTGCGAATTATATTGATGAATACTTCTTATTTTTGATATCATTTCTTCGTTGATTGGGTCTTCTTCGAGAAAATCTGTGATCGCACGCATCGTATCATAAGGTCTTTCGGCAAAATTTTCGTAATAAACAGAAATATGTCTGGATAATCCGGTCCGCTGCATATCGAACATTTCATCCGAAACGACCCACTGCCGAGCACACATTTCGATCGGGTATGTGTCGAATCGGGCTTTCCAACGCCGCATATTCGCATTCTTTCGGATTCCTGCGGATACGGCGTACCCGTTGCGGATGATATGAATGAAGTAGGCCGGACTGAAATGTCTTTCCAGAAATCCCAGTCGGGTCATGTTCGAAATGGACTTTTCCGCAAGCACAGGAGTTCCCCGATCGAACCACAGGGACCAGTGCCTCTTGGCCCGTCTGGCGCGCCAAGACTCTTCATCCGGCGGGATGGACAACTGGTCCACGCACTCGCTCCACATTCTGGGCCAGCCCAGGTGTTCCGGCACGGGAAGTGTGTCCGTGAGCAAGGATCCCTCGTTGGGCATGCCCCCTATGCGCGGGTGGTCGCGCAGGAGGGAAGCCAGGATAGTTGTGCCGGAATCGTAGCACCCGACGACAAAAACCCATTTCTCGGGAGAAAGTTCCCGGCCGAAATAAGACAGGCCCTTGAGCAAGTGACGGTTCATGGCCAGCGCAAGGAGGGCGTTACGCGGCAGATCTCGGGAAATCGAAAAGTGGTCCGTGAACATATGTACTTCTCCGTTCACTCCGGCACGCCGTCCGAGTGATGGTTTATCTTCAATTGCGGCGCGGATCCCATGTCGCGTAGGCTTGCCCTGCGGCAAGGCGGACAAGTCCGACCAGCGCGGCCAGATGAAGCATGATAAACATCGAAAGGACCCGCAGCAGACCCGTGTCACGTCTCCAACCGGCCAGAGCGAACGCATAGAAAGACAATTGCAGCAGCAGTGCCGCCTGGTATCCCCAACCGACGTTCCACAGTACCACGTTGGAGACGAACAGCGCGCCCATGAACGGCAGGGTCAGCCAGCGCAACACCTTGTGGGACATGAGAGCCCAGAAATACCCCGTCCGTCCTGCAGCAAGAATTCCGCCCACCTGGGTAAGGACGATGAGCCAGGACTGCGCCATGATGCGGGTCTGACGCCTCAACTCGCATCCTGCGCCACCGTCGAGGATCTCTGAACACCGGGCCTCCAGGTCTTGGATGGCTCGAAACCCCCTGCGCACCACCTGCATCGGATGCAGAAGGTCATTGATGTATTCGGGCGGGAGCGGTTCGTAGAGTTCCCGGCGCAGGGCGTAGATGGCACCGTCGGCCCCGACGATGGATACGGTCGCGCTCTCCATTTCCTTGATAAAATCTTCATAGCGACGGTATGCCCCCCCAGTGTTTTCAGCGCGCCCACTGCCATCCAAGTACTGCGACCGGCCGCTCACGAGGCCGACCTCGCGCGAAGAAAAATGCGAGACAAGCCGGCGCACGGCGTCAGGCTCGAACATGGAATTGGCGTCCGTAAAAACCAAAATCTCGCCCTGAGCCTCCAAGGCTCCCCGGTTGAGGGCCAGGGTCTTTCCGCCCCGTTCTTCCTGAACCAGCAGGCGCACCCGATTCGAAGCCAATGAACGGACAATCTCCTCTGTCTGATCCGAACATCCGTCTGAAATGACCAGCAACTCGATGCGATCAGGGTAGTCTAGTTGCAGAAAATTCTCGATCTTCAGGCGGATGACCTGCTCTTCATTATATACGGACAAAAGCACGCTCACCGTGGGAGTGTGGTTCTTGTCGCGCTGTGCCTTTCGCCCCCACAAAGCCGCTGCCAGCCGGACAATCACCGGATAGCCGATAAAAGCATAAAGGAGAGTGAGCAGAGAAAACCAGAACAGGAAGGTCATACCTTGTTCTCCATGATGGTGTGCCTGGAGCAACCGGGTAACCAATCCGCTATGTTGTCCGCCTTCTTAAAAATTTCCTTCAAAACAGCTGTCATGGCCATCATATCGGCATCCTCTACAAAACTGTGTGTGGGCAGGGTCAGAAGGTTATTGGCCAGCAGGGCAGACACAGGACAACTTCCCGATCCGACGATGTGCGGCTTCAGGGTCGCGATGTCCTGCAACGCCAGCGGATACGATCGGACAACACCAAGTTCCGGAATTTCGGGCACGCGTCCGTGAGGCCACGCCCCTTTCTGGGGCAAGAGCGGGAGGCGCAGAAAGACCGGCTCTGCTTGCGGCAGCGGGCGAATAGCGCATACTTCATCGAGCTTATCGAGCCTGGACAGAAGAGAAGCGGCAACTTTCCTGCGACCGTCGTTCAAAGCATCAAGACGCTGCAGGACACTCCCCGCCAAACCTGCACGCCAGTGGTCCAAACTCTCCACCCGGAAAACCGGATCAAAGATGGAGACCCCTATGTTCAAAAAAGGCAGAGACGCGGGCAGCCAGTATGCCCTGGGGCGGAGCATGGCCAGAAGCATGAGCGACTCAATTACGTGTTTGGTGTTGAATCCGACCGGCTCCGGCACCAAGGCGGTCAGACCCTCGGCTACGTCGTCTCGATCTGTGAGCACGATCCCGCCATCCACCGCCGTCATGTTCTTGCCCCGGCTGAGGCTGAAAAGCCCCACATCGCCCATGGTCCCGGCCAATTTTCCGTTTATGCTCGCCCCCATGGCCTGAGCCGCGTCGTCGAACAGCTGCGCCCCGTGCTGCCGGCACATTTCCCTCAAGGATCGCAGATCGAGCGGATAGCCGAAGAGATGGCAGGCCACCACGCACAGCGTCCTGGAGTTCAGGGATTTTTCCAGGCTGGCCAGATCCGGAGTCAGGGTCTCGGGGTGCAGGTCGTAGAGGCTGATCTTGAGGCCCGCATTGACCACGGCCGAAGGCACGGAAAATGACGTGAAGGCCGGCAAGAGTACCTCGTCCCGTTCGGGGTTCAATGCTCGCAGGGCTTGCAAACCCGCCGACAACCCGGCGCGGCCCGAGGTCGAAAAAAAAACATGGCGCACCTTGAACCTGACCTGGAGTTTCTGCCGCAGTGTCTCCAAGGTTTCTCGTCCAACGCGCCAGCCGAGAAGCCCGGCCATTATGTCGTGGGGTACAAGGGGAGCGGCGCTGGGCGGGAGCATCCTGAATCGTTGGGGCATCATGGGATGCACCTCACGATCCCAGGTCCAAGGACGCGGGTCAGAGCCAGGGGCAGATGTTGCCAAGCGGTGATGGCCAGGGAATATTTGGGATTTTGGTTGGTCAAATCCGGCAGGCTCTGCCCGGGAGGGAGGATATAGTGCCATTGCAGGCCTTCGGGCCTCGCTCCCCACTGCTCCTTGAACTTGAAGGTCCCGGCGCCCAAGGTGGACCTGCCCAGATCAAAGCGCGCAAGGCCCAGGGAGACCCCGTGGCGAATGGCTTCCCAGTACATCAGATTGTTGGGGCAAAGCCCGTTATGTTCACGGATGGATGAGGCCCAGGGGATTTCCAGGGTGTCTCCGTGCCAGTAGAGAAGCCCGGCAGCAATGGGCCGGCCCTGGAGGCGCACCGAAATGATCCTGGTATTGTTCGGCATCCCGGCCAGGACATTGGCAAAAAAAGATTTCGCATAAACCGGAGTGCCCAGGTCGCGCATGTTGCGCACAAACACCCCGTAAAAATCATCCAGCAGCTCCCGGCCGCCCCAGACGACCTCAAGGCCCGCTTTTTGCGCCTTGCGAATCTGGTTGCGCAACTTGGCGTTAAAGCCTGTCCACATCTCCTCTTCGCCTTGAACCAAGGGCAGAACCATGGCCACCTTGTGCCGCTTCGCAGGCAGATCAAGCTGCACGGCATCCGTGTGGCGCAGCTCGACATGTCGTGCCCCAACCTTGCCGCGCAGTTCCTCGGCGGCTTCCAGAAGAGCCATAGCTGAATCCTGGTCCCGGCACAGTAGACCGCCATAAGACACAAAGGGCAGGGACACCAAAAAATTACCGAAAAGAAGGCTGCGCATGTGCACCAGAGGCAGGATCCCAGTCATTATGCCATTTGTCCTGGCAGCCAGAAAATGGGTTTCATGCCCGAAACTGCGCTCCAGAATAGCCCGCCAGGCATGACTGTAATATCCCGCCGCGCACGGCATGGATGCGACAAACCGATCCCAGTCCGCTGCCGCGCCCTGAAAAGTTTCCGTACACACGCTCATGGCTGCAAAGCCTCCAGGCTGGCCTCACGTCCGCTTTCATCGCCGTTTCTCCCATCCAGCCCGAGCACCCTGGCCATGGTGTCAAAGCGCAACTCGCTCAGAAGACTGCGGACCTTGTCTTCCGTCGTGTCCAGATTGAGATAGTGCCGGAACCGGGACCTTAGCCCAGCCTTGATCCGCGGCTGATCGGGGTCCAGCTCCCAGGGGTGGAAATACAGAACTACGGGCTGCTTATCTGCGGAATTGATGCTGCGCATCCCCCACAGCACAATTCCGGCGGGGAGAAGTCGCAGATAGCCGCCTCCGGCGATGGGCAGGATAATCCTGCGGCCCGCGAAGTTCACCGCCAGAGTGGTCAGGGGAAATTCACGGATGCTGCCGCCGGGGCGAACGATGTCGTACGGAAATCGCTGGGAGCCCGGGATGCCGTAATTGTCGTGGACAATGGGAAAGATGCTCGAATCATAGGTGAAGCCCTCCTCGATGAGGATGTCCAGAGCCCACATGGAGTTGCTGGTGATGGAATAGCTCGGAGCGCGGTAGCCAAGGACAGGGACGCCGGTCAGGTCTTCGAGCAGGGCCTTGCACCTGCGCACGTCGGCACGGAAAGCATCAGGCTGCAGATTGTAGACGAGGTCATGGCCATAGCCGTGGCAGGCCACTTCGTGACCGCCGTTTGCAATGGCCCGCACAACACCCGGATAGTGCTCCGCCACCCAACCCAGGACGAAGAATGTGCCTGACAGGGAAAATTCGGCGAGCAAGTCCAGTACCCTCCTGGTGTTGTTCTCGACCCGGGACGGATAGACCATCCAATCCTGTCGCTTCACAACGCCGTCAAAGGCCGTGACTTGAAAATAATCTTCCACATCTATGGTCAAGGCGTTTCTCATGCATCCCCGTTCATCGTTACAGATCCTTCGTGCCGCAAGCCTCTGTCGTCATCATCTTCACGTCCCTCTCCCGCCAGCCCCTAGAATGTCATCGTAATCTGCACTCCGACCCGGTTCACCTGATATTCTTCCTCTTCGTTATCCGATGAGGAATCCTTGAAACGATACCAGCAGCCAAGTCTCACGCGTTCGCTCAGGGCATAGTTCAGTCCGATATTTGCGTACCACCGGCGAGTGTCGTCATCCGAGCGATCCTGAAAATCGTGACTCAGCCCCATGGTGGCGGTCAGGCGCGGGCTCAATTCATGGGACAGGTTCATTCCCAGCAGCGTTCTGCGCACCTCCTCTCCGTCCCCGCCTTCATCGCTCCTGTCTTCGTACTCTTCGAGCGTGGAGAACACGCTGGCCGTGGTCCGCGACCAGGTCTTGGTCAGCCGCAGGGTGCCGAACATGCGCTCATAGGTCTCGCCCGTGTCCGGATCGTCCTCGAAGGAGACGCCCGTGCCGAGGTGCAGGAGCACGGCCCCAAAATCATGATCCAGCCCCGCATCCCAGAACAGGCTTGAAGAACTGGTGTCGCGATCCCGGTAGCGGGTATACTGAGGACCGGCCTTCAGGTACACGACGCCGTTTTCGGCGTAGGCGTACCGGCCGCCGAGATAGAAGATGTTGCGGTCCAGAGTCTCGTCTTCCCAGAGCTCGTGGGTGTAGGAGTAGCCGCTGAGCAGGGAGGTCCGTCCGGAAAGCTCATATTCCGCGTCCGCAAATCCCCGATGGATGTTCTTGGAGTCCCGGTCATCCTCGTCGTACCAGATGTTGGTGAAGGCGTAGCCGACCTTGGCCTGGGCGCGCTCCCCGAAACGCGGGGTGATGTAGGGAGAAAAAATGAAGGTGTTCTGCTGCAACTGGTCGATGGTCGAGTCCTCTTCCAAGGCCTCGCCACGTGTCCGATCCTGGTTGACCAGGCGGTATGTGTCGCGGACGTCCAGGAACAAAAATCCTTCCCAGGCTTCCAGCAGGCCATGGATCATGGCGTCGTGATTGAATTCCTGATCCCGGGTTCCGTACGCGTAATGACTCCACGCCCCCCGGTAGCTCGTCTCCAAGAGAGTGCGCGCGCCCTCGTGTTTGTAGCTCAAGCCCGGGCGGACGGTTGTCACGAAATCGTCTTTGCCGTGGCGCTCTTCCCTTGTGTTGTCGTTGTATTCTTCGCTCACGCTTAAAGATGCCGTCCACTCGGGTTCTGCCCAGGCAGGGGACACGGCGCTCATCAGAAAAAAGGCTGCAATCAGATAGTTTTTCATGGTGCGGTCTCACGTTGAAGTGCGGAATTAAAATGGCCCGTTAGGTCCCAAGGCCGGTTTCAATCAGTTCCCCCACAGATAATTCCAGATGCTTCTCATGGCCCCGTTGCGCTTCTTCACATCGACCTCGACCGGCAGGGGATCGAGTTGCTGTACGATTTCACTGCGCAGCTGTTGCTGCATCGATCGCAACTCCCGGATTTTGGCATCCATGGACTTTTCCAGACCATCCACCCGCTCCTGCATGTCGAGCATGGCCGCATGGTCCCAGACGGGCATGAATTCCAGTTCCTCGATACGCTTGTTCATGGACCCGATGACGCTCAAAATCTTGGACTGCGCGGCCGCATTTCGGGCCACGTCAGGGAGGTCCCGTTTCTCTTCAGGCCGCGCAATCGCCGCAGCGACCTCCGATTTTTCAGACGGCTCGGGGTTCCAGTACTGAGCCTCAAAGGACAGATCCGCTGCCAGTTCGTGAATTGCACTTCCCTCTATGTTCCTGGTCTGGGAGGAATACGCATCGATCATGATGTAATCGCAGAGGATGTTGACAAGCCGTGGAATGCCGCGACTGTATGTAGCGATGGCCTCTACGGCATCATCGTCAAAGACCAGAGCCGTCTTGTTGCCAGCCTTCTCCAGACGGAAAAGAATGTACTCACGAACCTCCGCTGCGCTCAGAGGCTGCAAATGGCAGCTGATCTGGATGCGCTGCCGCAACTGCAGGAGGCCAGGTCGGGCCAGGATTTCGCGCAACTCCGGCTGACCGACGAGAATGATCTGCAGGAGCTTGTCCCGGTCCGTCTCCAGGTTGGAGAGCATGCGCACCTCTTCCAGGATTTCGGCGGACAGATTCTGGGCCTCGTCGATAATCAGCACAGCCTGGTGGCGCTGGGCGTATTGCTCGATGAGAAAATCGTTCAGGTCCCGCAGCAGCGTGGCCTTGTCCCGACCTTCCGTATCCAGCCCGAAATCACCGTTGATCTGCATGAGGAGTTGCAGAGAATCGACACGGGTGTTGAACACCTTGGCCAGAACGCTATCGCGCAACTGAGACCGGATCATGTTGCGGATCAGGGTCGTCTTCCCCGAACCCACTTCGCCGGTCAGGAGAATGAACCCCGCCCGCTCCTTGATTCCATGGGTCAGATAGGTCAGCGCCCGCTTGTGAGCCCGACTTGGATACAGAAAGTCGGGGTTGGGAAGAAGATCGAAGGGTTTCTCACGTAACCCGAAGAATGCTGTGTACACGGGACAAGCTACTCCGCGTAATAGTAGGACGTCCTGCTTTGCAGGCGAGCCCCGTTGTAAACAATACCCAAAACCTTGTGATCCAGGGCTTCAATGGCCTCCTCGATCTGATCCAGGCTTGGCATCCCCTCTTTCACGACCAGAATCACCCCGTCGACGATGCTGGCGATGGACCGCGTCTCGGCAAAGGGCAATGCTGGCGGGGTGTCGACAATAATGTAGCGGTCCCCGTAGCGTATCTTCAGTTCCCGAAACAGACTGCGCATGGCGTCGGAAGAGAACAGCTCCACGGGATTGGGGGTAGGGGTGCCCGCAGGCAGGACCGAGAGCTTGCCGATCCCCGTCTTGACCAGCAGTTCTCCCACGTCCAGGCCTTCGCGCATGCAATCCGAGAGCCCCTTGCCCGCGCCCAGACCGAGGTATTTGTGCACGACGGGCCGCCGCAGGTCGGCATCGACGAGCAGAACCGTGTGATCGTATTCGCCCGCAAGACTTACGGCCAGATTGATTGCGGTCATGCTCTTGCCCTCTCCCGCGACGGAACTGGTCACGGCAATGAGGTTGTCGAAACGTTCGCGTTTCGTCATCTTGACCAGCGCCTCCTTCAACTTGCGATACTCCTCCGCCATGGGCGACAAAGGCGCGTTGATGACCACCATGGTCTCCTCGGCCAAGCGAGCCCCGCCGACGCTGGTCGACTCGCCCATGGGCTCCCGGACAATACCGGCCACTGCGGCCCTGTTTCCCTTGCTCTGCACCCCGGCTTGCATCCCGGCCGCTTTGGCCAGTGCGTCCTCGATTCTGCTCATTGGTTTTACGTATCCTCTCGTATTCAGGTTTCCGGGCTACAGCCAAGGACCGAGCGCACGGGTAATCATTGCGTCGATGGGTGATTGGCCCAGGGCCTCCATGATAACGACGGTCACCAGCAGAAGAAAATAGAGCGCCGCACCGGACAGGAAAATACGGTCCCCTCTCACGCGGAGCCTCTCCTCCTTTGGCTTGGGAATGGCTGGCAGAACGGCCAGCACCCGCTGGTTGAGTGTCCGCAGGTCGGACAGGCTCTCCACCGATCCGCGCATAATGTACGGCACCATGATGACGGCTATGCCGATCCCGATTCCGGCCAGGGCCGACAAAAGCATGATCGGCACGCGTTTGGGACTGACCGCGGTGTCGGGCATGACAGCCGGATCCACGACCCGAAAGTTCATGGACTTGTTTTCCATCTCCATTTGTTTGGAAACCTCTGACTGGCCGTAGCGGGTCACGAGCTGACTGTAGATCAGGGTCTCGTTTTCCTTCTTGCGCAAGAGCTCGTTCAGCCCCGTGCGGAGCGCGGGAATCCGGCGCAGAAGCGCTGTCTTTTCATCAATGGTCGCAAGCCCGGCCGTCTCCTGAAGCGTGGCGGCATCGATCTCGGCCTGGATCAGGGTTTTGGCCGCGCCCCCCGAATTCCCTGTCATTCCGCCCGCCGGACTGCTTTTCACCGCACTTATCTGGCCCTGCAGCCGGACCACCTTTGGATGCTGGTCCGTATAGGCCGTCATAAGGGCTGCCAATTGGCGCTCCATGTCGGTCAGGTGCGTGGACCGGCCCGATCCGGAGGGCATGAGCTGCAACCTGGTCTCAAGCTCAAGCCTGCGCGCCCGAATGGCCTCCAGCTTTCTCTCGGCATCGGCTATCTCGAAACGGATGGTGGTCTCGTCCGTCGCCAGTTGGAGGCCATGCTCGGCCTTGTACTGATTGATCTCCTCCTCCACCGCGTCGAGGCGTTTCTTGAAGCTCTCTATCTGGTCGGATAAAAAGCGGGTCGCTTCGAGGGATTCGTCCCGCTTGGAGGCCGTATTCGACTCGATGTAGACTTGGGTGATCGTGTTGACGAAATCGCGGGCATAGCGCGGGTCGCTGTCCAGAAAGGAGATGAAGAAGATGCCCCGCTTTTCGTCCAGCCTGATGGAAATTCGCTTTCGCAAATCCGTGATGTATGCCTCCCGTTCCATATCAGAAGAAAACTCGACATCCTTATCCATGATGCGCATCACCTTTAAGAGCGTTTCCCGGCTCAGCATGGCCACGCCCAGAACCTTGATCTTGGCCTCCATGGACGGAGTGGTGGCAATGCCCTTGACCAATTCGCTGATAACGCTCTGTTCGATGAAAACCGTGGACTGCGCCTCGTATTTCTTGGGCAGGACATAGCTGATCACAACACCCAGGGTCATGACCAGCAGAGCCACGACGACCACGACACGTTTATGCTGCAGGAAGATCCTCGCATACCTTTCAAATTGCTGATAGAGTTCATGATTCATGTGTGGCTCTGCTCCTGCGGCTTAAAAAAAGCTTTCCGCGGCAATAATGTAGTCCCCGCGACGCAAGACCACATTCTGGGACAGATCGCGGCCCTCGGCCAAATCCTGGGCCCGGACATTGATCCGCGTCTCAGCCCCGTTCTCCCGCCGAACCACGGTCGTGTCGTTCTTCTTGGCGAATTTGTTGAATCCTCCACACGCCAGCAGAGCATCGAGCACTGTCATCCCGTCCTTGTAAGGCAACGCCTGGGGCGTGTTCACGGCACCGACGACATAGACATACGGTTCAGGCAGCGCCGGAAAGACAATGATGTCGTTGTTGCGAAGGACAAGGTCCTGCTTTAAGTCGCCGCTGCGCAGCAGAAGGTCGAAGTCCCTCTCCACCTGGACTCCGTCGCGCATGACATGGGCTCCATGCAGGTCGGCCCGGGCCAAATCCATGCCCGCCAAGAGATGCAGAAGCGAGGTCTTCTGCTTTAAGGGGTAGACGCCTGTGACAACGCCCCCGCCGATGATGTAAACTTTGCTGTTCTCGATGCCGACCATGGACACCGTGACCATAGGATCCTTGACCAGAGCCGAAAGACGCCCGGCGATCTCCTTCTGCAGGGCCACGGGGGTCAAACCCTCGGCCATGAGCTCTCCGGCTCCGGGAAGGGAGATGCGGCCGTCGGGACGAACGAGGGCGGGAACCGTCAGATCCGGCTCGCCCCACACGAAGACATGCACGCTGTCTCCCGCGCCGATGATGTAATCGCTGGCGAACCCTGTCCCACCAAGAAGCATCGCACCGAAAATCAGCACAGCAACTTTGGCCATGAAACATTTTTTCCACATAATGGATACAACTCCGGTATCAGGAAACATCTCTACCTCCCTTTTCCAAGCAATACGACTTTAAATGTTTTGAGAACAATATATATATCAAGTATAATTGATATATTTTTAATGTAATACATGTCATATCTAAGCTTTTCAATTGCATCATCTACCGTTGATCCATACGGATAGAGAACTTGCGCCCACCCTGTCAGCCCCGGCTTCACGTAATGACGCTCCGAATAGTATGGAATCACTTCCTTCAGCTCACTTACGAACTCAGGGCGTTCCGGTCTGGGACCGACCAGGCTCATGTCGCCTTTGAGAATGTTGAGCAGTTGCGGAATCTCGTCCATACGGGAACGGCGCAGGAAGTTGCCGACCATGGTTATGCGCGGATCGTCCTTCTGGGACCAGACGGCTCCGGTACCTGCTTCGGCGTCCTCGCGCATGGTGCGGAACTTCATGAGCACAAAGGGCCTGTCGCCCCTGCCGACCCGGACCTGCCGAAACAGCGTGGGGCCGGGGGTGTCCAGTTTGATGGCGAGCGCGATGAGCGGCAGGAGCGGCGACAGGCAGATCAGACCGACGCTGGCGGCGCTCAGGTCAAAGACGCGCTTGCACAGGCGCAGCATCCAGTTCACCTTGAACCCATGGCTGAATATGAACCAGCTGGGTGAAATGTTCTCGATGAGCAGCTTTTGCGTTGCGCTTTCATAAAATGAGGGGGCGTCCACGACCTCGATCCCCGCCATCTTGCAGTTAAGGAGCTCCTCCACCGGGAAAAAACCCCGCCGCTCGGCCAGGGCGACCACGACCTTGTCGGCCCCGAAATTCTGGGCCAGGCGCAACAACCTGCCGATCCTGTCAGGAGCTTCTTCCTGGCCGCCCTCTTCTTCCGCCGGGGGAAAAACCGTCGAAGTGCAGCGGACCCTGCCCAGCATGACATAGCTCTCCCGGTTGGCGTGCATGAACTCCTCCATCTGCTCGGCCAGAGGACCGTCGCCGACGATAAGCACACGCTTGAGCACCCCGGGGATGACCCGGCGATACTTGGCGAACAGAAATTCGGCGGACTTGAGCCCGGCAAAGACGCCAAGCCCCAGCACGACAAGGCGGATCTCGCTTCCGAGCACACCCGACGACCTGTCCACGACATAAAGGGTCGCCATGCTCAGCGAGGTCGCCACGGCTTGATAATACAAGGCTCTCGGCGCCCTCGGCCTGCGGCCTGTGAACCAGAAGACCGACCAGACCGCGACCGATGGCAGGATTGTGATGAGCAGAAAACTGCTGGCTCCGCGCACGAATTCGAAGTCCCCGGACAGTGATGCGATGGACGGTGCGAGGATGGCCAGGGACGCGCTGAGGGCCAGCAACGCCCAGACGATGTCGTGGGCAAGATTTCGAAATATCAATTGAGCCATACTTCCTCCCTACTTCCCGCTCAAGGAGCGCAGTAGTTTTTCGGCGTCCTCGCGTTCGGCGAAATCGGTCTCGGCCAGAGCCACTTCAAGCGTTGCTCTGGCTTCGTCCGTTCGGCCCAGTTCGGCCTGGGCCAAGCCCTGATGATAAAGGATCCCGGGATTGCCCGGAGCAAGAAGCAAGGCCCGCGCGAGTACATCCAGGGCCTCTTCTGAGCGATTGTTGCGGATCAGGGCGTAACCGAGCGTGTCGAGGATGGCGGGGTCGCTGCTGGCGAGAACAAAAGCCGCCATGGCAAGATTCACGGCCTGGGCACTTTTCGTCTTGTCATCGGCCCAGATCATGGCCAGATTATTGAGGGCCGGAACGTGGTCGTGCCTGGCCTGGACGGCCTGGAGATACATCCTGGCGGCTTCGTCATTTTTGCCAAGCAGCTGCAAGGCCATGCCCTTTCCGGTCAGGGCATGGGCGTTGGCGGGGGAATTCGTCAAAACCTGATCAAAGGTGGCCAGCGCCTTCTGCGCCTCCCGGCCACGCAGCTGGAACTCGCCCAGCACGACGCCGACCTGGTCGTCCGTGGGCTCCAGTGCCCATCCTTTGACCAGTACGCTTTCGGCTTCAGCCCGATTCTTGCGCATCTCAAGGATGTTCGCCAACGGCAGGCATGACTGGGCCTTGTCCGGCCTAAGCTGCATCAGGCGTCGGGCGCTTTCCTCGGCCTTGTCCAGATCCCCGGCAGCCACCCACGCCCGCATCCGCTCCACCGTCCCGCCATAGAGGTCGAGCTGCTCAAGCCGGCCGTACAAGGTCATGGCCTTGTCCATTTCCTTGCGTGCGACATGCAGCTTGGCCATGGCCTGGACAATGACCATATTCTCGGGTTGCTGGACTCGCTCCTGCTCCAGAACCGCCAGGGCCTCGTCGCTCTTGCCGTTTCGCTGCAGGAAACTCGAAAGCATCAGAATCGCCCCTGTGTCCTTGGTGGAACGAGCCTTTTCGAGCCGGACCTGGGCCTCGTCGAGCTTGCCCTGTTTCTCAAGGACCGCCGCCGAGGCAATCAGGGCTCGCAAATCGTTCGGAGCAAAGCCCAGAGCCAGATCATACTGCGTCACGGCCTCATCGAGCTTGTTCTGGAAGAGTTTGGCGATGGCGCCGTGATAATAGGTCTGCAGAAAAGCGGGATCTGCGCCACGCGCCTTGGCCAGATACTCCTCGGCCTCCTCAGCGTTCTTGCGTCCCAATGAAGCCTTGGCCAGGGCGTTGTAGAGAACGGCGTCATTCATGCTCCCGTTCAGGCCTTCGGTCAGCACGGCCAAGGCCTCGTCCAGCCGACCATTTCTGAAATAATACGTGTGCAGGGCCATGCGCGCATCAACGCCCTCGGGCGAAATTTTGATCGCGCTCAACAGATCGTCCTCTCCGCTGCGGTCCCCCAGGGAGAGCTTGAGCAGCGCCGTCTTGAGCAGCAATCCGTAATGGGATGGCGCCAGCCCCATGGCCAGGTTGAATTCGGCCAGCGCCTCATGAGCTTTGCCCTGCATCAGCAGGGCGTCGGCTTTCAGGACATGTCCGCGAAAATCTTCCGGGCTGCCGTCGATCAGCTTATCCGCCACAACCATCGCTTCCGGTCCACGACCCTGACGCAGGAAAATCTCGCCCTGCATGATCCTGGCCTGCACAAAACCGGGGCTGTAATCGAGCACGGTCTGGAATTGGGTCACCGCCAGCTCCAGATTTTCGAGATTGTAATAGACAAGACCCAACAGATAGTATGTTTCCAGATCCGGCGTGATGCGCAGGGATTTGCCAAGGTACGTTGCGGCCTCGTCGAATTTGCCCTCACGGAAGAGATACAGCCCCATGAGCCGGTGCCCTTCGGCACTTTCAGGGTAATCTCTCAACATGGCCTCAGCCGAAGTTTTGACCTTGTCCCCTTCGCCCTTGTTCATGAGGAGGCTGCCTTCCTTGTAGCGGGCAAAAAGATCGGAAGGGTAGATGGAAGAGATGCGCGAATACGCATCAAGCATGGCTTCGGGATTCTTCCCCTGAGCCTCAAGCTGCGCCAGGGCGTGCAGACCCGTCCTGTTTTCGGGATCCTCGGTCAGCACCTCGTCAAGCATTGTGCGAGCCGCAGCCCTGTCCCCCTGACCCATAAGAATCTGGACCAGGCCAAGCTTGGCCGAAATCCGCCCGGGCTCGACGGCCAGAGCTTTGTTCAGGTGCGCCCGGGCGCTGGCGGGATCTCCGGAAATCGTGGCCGATATGGCCAACTGCTCCAGGGCGGCGGCATCATCCGGATGCTTCTTCAAATAGTCCATCAGCAAGGGCACGGCCAAGGCTGGCTTGTTCTGGAAGTTGGCGATCCGCCCCAGCTGGAAATTCACTCGTTCGTCATAGGGACTCTGAAGCAGGACTTTCTGGAATTCCTTCTCGGCCTGATCCATCTTGCCTGTCTCGATATAGGCCAGCCCAAGGTTGAAACGCGCCGCGACGAAATTTGGATTCTTCTCCAGGGCGTTCTTGTAGTGGACAATCGCCCCGTTATAGTTGCCCTGCTTAAACAGCGACTCTCCCTCGGTATTGAGGGATTCACTGGTATGTCCTTTGCAACCCGCAAGCCCAACACAGAGCATGAGCGCAACCGCGTATACCGTACATCTGATCATTCTTCCTCCGTCGAACGATCCATTTGAAGAGCGGATCGCTCCGTATGCTGAAATAATGCGCCCTGGTCCGGACTGAGGAGTCAGTCCCGAACAAATCGACCGCGCCCGACCGTCAGGCTTCGTGAAAAATCCGATGCGCAGGACAACGCGACCACTCGTCTTTCAAAGCGTCGGGAACATCTCGCCCCGCCCGCCCGCTTGGCCGACGCCGATGATGTCCTTGCGGAAAATCACCCTGGCCGCCTCATCAGAGGCATGCCCGACAGGTATCCTTCGCGCCTGTCGAGCCCCCTAAAGCAAGTTCAATGCCCGGAGGAGAGTTTCCTGTTTTTATTTAATTTATTACATGAATTCGATAAGATAGTGAACAAAAAGAGACGTCGGCAGGGGCACTGGATCGCGCAAAAGCGTTGCACGCAGCAGAAGTGTTGCATCAACATGTAACAGACATCAAATCTCTATTTTTATCTCCATATGTTGTCAGACGACGCAAGCCAAAAATGGAGTCAAGTGTTAAAAATATCTAAATATACTGTCGAAAAAATTTACATATGACAGAATTAATCCGGAATAACTCGCATAACAGCCATCAACGATTACTGTTGCATCAATTTTTTTTCATCTCTTCCAACATATCATTGACACTTCGGACAATATCCCTGAAAAAACGCACCATATGGAGGAGGCGATCTGAAACAATCAAAAATCAGTGAGTGTCGATCATGCATGTCCGCACCCTGTTCCCGAAATATTTCCTTCTCTGCTCGATCCTTGTCTGGGGTTTTGCCAACCCGGCCATTCAGGCCCACGCCCAGCCTTCAGGCCGGGAACTGGCCCAACTGGTCCATGACCGCTATGTGGGCGACGACTCCGTCTCCCAGCAAACCATGGAACTCATTCCGGCCGTGGGGCAAAAGCGCGTTCGCCAGTTGAACATTTCCGTTTTGGAAAAAAACGGCGCGCGCTCGATCCTGCTTCGTTTCATATCCCCTGTGGATATCCAGGGGACAGGCTTTCTGGCCGTTGAGGACGGACAGGGGGGAACGGCCCAATTCCTGTATCTGCCGGCCCTGAACAGAACCCGACGCATCGTGGCAGGACAGAAGAGCCGCAGCTTCGTGAACACCGATTTCACTTACGAAGACATGGAGCGCAGGCCCGTTGATGACTCCGAACACACCATTGTGGGCGAGGAATCACTGAACAACGTACGCTGCTGGATCATGGAGAGCCGCCCCAAAACCGGCACAACCTCCCAGTACACCCTGGTTAGATCCTGGGTAGCACAGGATATGCTTCTGCCTTTGCGGGCGGATTTTTTTGCCGGCGGCGAGAACCCGATCAAACGCTTCTCCGTGCTCCAACTGGAAAACATCCAGAACATCTGGACCGAGACCAAAGTGATCATGGAAGACCTTGCGTCCGGTCATAAAACAGCCCTGGAGACTACAAATATCCAATACAATACAGGCATCTCAGACAGCATATTTACACAACAGGCTCTCGAGCGCTGGTAACGTTAAATCATGTACATACGTACAAATTGAAGAGCGGTTCCGGGAGATTTGATACCTATGAAAATTCGAAAAAAAAGGCTGTCCTCATCGTGCACATGGGCGCACCGCCAACCTGGATCGACGCTGCCGCCATTTCTGCACGCCGCCCTGCTGTTCATGTCGCTCCTCTTCCCGATCCTGGCCTTTGCGAACCCGCCCACCCTGGTCTCCTCTTTTGATTTAAATCCGGCAGAGTCGCCGCAAACCGTGGGCATTCTTCTGTCCGGGGCACCTCAAAATGTGGACTCTTTTGTTTTGGACAACCCCACGCGTCTGGTGCTCGACATCACCGAGGCGCGGCTTTTTGGCCCGGCGGCCACTCTTCCCGCGCAGCACCCGTTAATCCTTCGCGTTCGCGCGGCGCAGTTCAACCCAACAACCGTGCGGGTAGTCCTGGACTTGAAACGCAACGTGACGCACCGGATCGACACGCTTCCCCCAAACGCGGAACACGCCGCACACAGGATCATGGTCAGCCTGGCCCCGACGAACACGGCAACGCAATCCCCGGAGCCCACTCTTTCCGCCCCGCCATCGCAGGCCGTCGAGCCAGGCACCGGAGTGGTTCATCCGGCATATACAGTGGCCCAGGCAGGCACAGGCGGCGCTGCTGACAATAAAATACTGTTCTTTGGAGACTCCAAAGCTCCAGACGAGAACCAGGAAGAGCCATCACCCTGGGGGCAACTCGAAATTTCGGGATTTGTCCTCGCAAAAATCGCGCAGGAGATGCATGAATCAGGAGGCTCCGAGCAGGCGCGAAACTTCCGCAACACGGTCAGGCTTGAAGGAAAATGGACTCCGCCTTTGCCCGGCAACGATTCCGCAGCCGTCCCCGGCGCATCGACCACCTTTCTTTTGGCCTCGCTGCAGTCCGACTACCTCTGGTTTGGTCCAGAACATTCAACGGACGACTATGACCTGAACCTTTATGAAGGCTATCTCTCCCACGCCACCCCCGACTGGGACCTGCGCCTGGGCAGACAGATCGTGCGCTGGGGCAAGACGGACCAGGTCAGCCCCGCTGACAACATCAACCCGCAGGACCTGCGCGAATTCTTCATCCCGGAACTCGAAGACCGCAAGATTCCCAATTGGATGGCCAGAATTCGCCTGTTCCCCGGCGACTTCACCCTCGAAGGCATCTTCATCCCCTTTTTCGAGGAAAACGAATTCGACTACTCCGGGACCACCTGGGCGCTTCTGGGCAATCAGCCGAGCGATCTGCGGATCAAGGAATCAACGCCCGGCAAGGGACTGGACAATGCCGACCTGGGCCTGCGTACCTCTGCGACCCTGGGGGGATGGGACCTGGCGGCGAGCTACCTGTACGCGACGGAAAAATCGCCCCGCCTGCGCTTTGAGCCAGCCAATCCCGCAGGGCCGACCCTGCATGCCGACTACCACAGGCAACACATCTGGGCCGTGGAGTTTGAAACCACTGCGGACAAGTTCGGGTTTCGGGGCGAAGGAGCCTATTTCGACAAACAGAGCCTGCACACAGAGTCCCTCAATTCCGTGGCCAAGCCCGTAACCCACTCTGTCATCGGGGTGGATTATCTGGGCGAACAGGACTGGTACGCGAACGTGCAGCTCTCGCACCAGCACGTCTTCGACTACGAATCCGACATCCTGTACCTGCGGCGTGACAATTTTTACCTCAGCGGCGAGATCAACCGCGAGTTCTGGCGGGGAAACGCCATGCTGAAGCTGCGCTATGCCCTGGACTTAAACGATGGAGGCTCGTTTCTGACCCCGGAAGCCATCTTGAGCTACTACAAAAACCTCGAACTCATCTTGGGAGCAAACGTCTTTTTCGGCCCGGAGGATTCCCTGTTCGGACGCTACCGGGACAATGACCAGATCTTTTGCAAAGCCAAATACTATTTTTAAAAAAATTCCACTCCACCCGCGCCGCGACCATCAGGGACAAGCAGACAACTTGAGCCCCGGCAGCTTGCGACGGAGATATTCGCCGACAAGAGCGCCTCGCATCCTTGGCTCCATCGAACCAAGGTTGGCGACTCTTTTGCGGGCAACGCACAAAAGCACATTCGTCTGGAGATATAATGACACTGGAAAGACATCGATGGCTTAACTTTACAAACTCAATCTCACGAGAAAATGAATGCCTTCAGCAAACCGAGGAGATTGATTATCTGTTTAAGGTTGCCGATTCAGCATGCGAATTGCTTGAATCATACCATCTTTTGTATCACGAATATGTAAACGCAGGATACGCGCGAGAAAACAAAAACGAAATATTAGTTACAAAACACCATTTACATCCCAAAACAACTGTCCTTTTGGCCAAATCCGAAAGCAGCGTAATATCCACCGCGACACTTGTCCCCGACTCCAACCAGTTCGGCCTGCCCATGGGTGACCTGTATGGCAAGGAACTGGGGTCACTGCGCAGGCAGCGGCGCAAGGTGGTGGAAGTGTGCTCCCTGGCGTCCAGCACGCAGAGATTTTCGAGAAGCGGCATTCAGAATTTCACCAGACTGCTCTTCCTGTATTGCGTATTTCAGGACGTCGACGACGTCTGCGTGATGGTCAACCCGAAGCATGTCCCCATTTACAAGAGGCTCTGCGAACTGGAACTCTTCGGAGCCGAGAAACACTATCACAAGGTCAACGCCCCGGCCGTAGCGCTTCGCGCGGACGTTGCCGCCGTAAGGGAGCGACTCGGCAGCAATGGTCTCTTGAACTCGTACCGCAACACGCTTGACTCGCATTACCAGTCCCTGCGGATCGCCCTCTGCGAACGGATCACCGGCGTCTTCAAAGACCAACATTTCCCCCGGTTCCGCCCCAACCCCCTGGACACGAGCCTGATCAACCACATCCTGTCCGACATCATCGAGGACCTGCAGGATCTTTCCCTGGAATGCAAAATCCTGCTCCGGAGTTCGTATCCCGGCCTGCAGATCTGAACCGCCAAAAACGGGTTCAGGCATGGCATATGCAGTGAACATTTGCGTCTCTTTAAGCGCCGCTGCCAGGAGGATACACCATAGCGAGCAGAGCCGCTCTTTCGCCGCCAAGGCCGTGACGCGCGCCGCGTCGGCTTTCCCTCTTATTTTCGTGCTCGCGAATATGGAGACCCCATGACCGATCTCTCCGAAAATACGCGCCAGGATCGCCGAAGATCCGTCCGACTTCGCCGCTCCGCCATGCTGAGGGCCAAGCTCGATGAAATAGACCGACCAAACATCAAGATTGCGGAAGCCCGCGATGAGTGGGCTCAGTCTTTTGCCCTCGTCTACAGAGAATACCTTGACTCGGGGTACATCCAGCAGCCGCACCCTTCGGGGATGCACTTAAACGTTTACAATCTCCTGCCGGCGACCTGCGTCTTCATTTTCAGAACCTATGTCACGGTCATATCCACCCTGACCCAGATCTTCGACAGCGAACTCTTCGGCCTGCCCATGGACGCGCTGTATCGTCCTGAACTCGATGCACTGCGTTCCAAGGGAAGAAAGATCACCGAGCTATCGGCCTTGGCTACACCCAGGGAAACACGCTGGTGCAATCTCATGGTATTTTTGTCAAAGGCCATGTTTGAATATTCGATGATGAACAACATCGACGACATATGCATCATGGTCAACCCGAAGCACCTCAATTTTTACAAAACAATGTTTCTGTTCGAGGAATTCGGAGAAGAGCGTTTCTACCCGGGAGTGGGCGCTCCGGCAGTCGCCTTGCGCATCAATATGGAGCACATTGAAGACAAGGCATCGGAAAAATACAAGGATTTTGAAGTGGATGACAATATCCATGAGTTCTTCTATAAAATGAAAAGCACCTTGGTGGAATTGAACAACGGCTGGACGTTCTATGAAAAAAGGCCTCCCATGAATGAAGAGGATGCACGGTTCTTCTTCGACACCCGACAGGAAATTTGCAAAAATCTGTCCCCGCGCCAAATGGAGCATCTGACGCGTCTGTATCCGTTCCTTGGAAGCATCCCCGCATTCCCCATGCACCCGGACCATCCATGAAACACATCGCCAGTCTGGTCACCCGCTTCCCCATTCTCTGCTTCGTGCTGGCCCTGTGTCTGGCCGCCCCGTTCCTGATCCAGCTCCCCGGCATCCAGACCGTGGACAATGTGGATTACTTCACCGTCGAGGACGATCCGGACGTCGCCTTTTATCAAAGCATCAAGGATACCTTCGGAGACGACGAATTCTTCGTTATCGCCTTTTCGAGTCCGGACCTGTTCACCTCCCCCCGCTTGCACATGATCGCGGCCATCACGCAGGAGCTGGAAACCATTCCTGAAGTTCGGGAGGTGCAGAGCCTGGCCAATGTGGACTACATCCACGGCGAGGAGGAATATTTCGAAGTCCGCCCCTTCCTGGAGCGCATCCCGGAAGACGCCCCGGGCCTCGGTATCCTGCGGAAGCAGGCGCTGGACAACCCGCTGTATGTCGGCAACCTCATCTCTGCCGACGGTGAGACCACTGCCCTGGTGGTCTTTCCCAAAGCGCACGACGCTGAGGATGGGAGCTTTCGCAAAAGGCTCCTTGACCAGACCGAGGCGGTGCTTTCCAAACACGAAGAGCTCGCCGGCCGGTTCCATCTGGCCGGGTGGACCGTGACCAACCTCAGTCTCAGCCAGTACATGAAGTCGGATGTGGCCGTGTTCATCCCGGTGACCTACCTGTTCATCACCCTGACGATCTGGCTTTTTTTCCGCAATATACGCCTGACCCTGCTGGCCCTCGCTAACATCTCCGTTTGTACGGGGGCGACCATGGGACTCTTTCCCCTGCTCGGCATTACCCTGAACAACGTGACCACCATCGTCCCGCCACTCGTCATGGCCCTGGCCCTGGCCGATTCCGTGCATATTTTCGCCCATTTGGACAAAAAACTGCTGGATAATGACCGCTCCCCCGCCAAGGCCCTGGAGATCATCCTGCAACGGGTCATCACCCCCTGCTTCCTGACCAGTGTGACCACGGCCGTTGGCTTCATCTCCCTTACCGTGAGCGACATCCCGCCCATCAAAGAATTCGGGTATGTCGCTTCGGTAGGAATGATCTTCGAGTTTCTGTTTTCCTTCTTGCTGCTGCCGCCGCTCATGCTCATGTGCAAGCCCGAAACCATATACTCCGACCAGCGCCAGGAAGTCGGCATGAGCGCCTTTCTGAACCGCCTCTCCACTTTCGTGCAGAACCACGCCCGAGCCATTACCGCCGTCGTCGCACTCCTGGTCCTGGGCGCGGTGTGGGCAGCCTCGACGATCCGGGTCGAGACCAACCTGCTCGAATACTTCAAGTCCTCAAGTCCCCTGCGGCAGGAGCTCTCGTACATCGAGCCCCGCCTGAGCGGGGTCGGCACGGTGGACATTTCCGTCAAGGCCGATGAGCGGGATGCCCTGCGCGACCCGGCCAAACTGGCCGTGATCGAGAGCGTACAAAACTTTGCCCTGACGCTGCCGGGCGTCGACCGAACCATGTCCTTTGTGGATTTCCTCAAAGACATGAACATGTCCTTTCACAACGAGGACCAGGCTTTTTACATCACCCCCGAAAGCCGGGAACTGGTGTCCCAGTACCTGCTGCTCTACGACTCCGATGACATGGACGAGTTCATCACCCCGGAATACGATCAGGCCCGCATCCTGATCCGCATCTCCGAGCACAGCTCCGCGGGACAGGCCAAGCTCATAGACGCCCTGCGCACCTTCATCGACCAGCACGAGCACGACGGCCTGCAAATCCGCGTCACCGGCCGGGCGGTACAGGACGTGAACACCATCGACGTCCTGGTGTGGGGACAGGTGGAGAGCCTGGCCCTGGCCGCCGCCGTGATCACGTTCATCATGTTCCTGGCCCTGCGCTCGCTTGTGACAGGGGCCTTAAGCCTGATCCCGAACTTATTTCCGATCATCATCAACTTCGGGATCATGGGCCTGCTTGGTATCCCGCTGAACACCTCCACAGCCCTGATTTCCGTAGTCGCCCTGGGCATCGCCGTGGACGACACCATCCATTTTCTGACCGAGTACAACCGAAGGCGCGCCGAGAATCTGCCCATGCGGGAGGCGCTGCGACGGACCACCGTGGAAAAAGGCACGGCCATCTGCGCCTCGTCGCTGATCCTGGTCATCGGCTTCAGCGTGCTTATGCTCAGCAGCTTTGTGCCCACCATCAGCTTCGGGGGCCTCAGCGCCGTGATCATGATCACTGCCTTGATAGGCGACCTGATCGTTTTGCCGGCGGCCATGCTTTCCTTTCAAGGCAAGAGCGGCTGACAAGGCAGGAACAAGCCGCGCAGTAAACACTCCGGAGACACCCCGCGACCCAGGGGCTTCTCCTCCAAAAGGGGATCAAGCATGAAACGAGATGAACACCTGGCAACGCTAAAGACCCTCGGCATTTCCGGCGCGACGACCTACCGCGAGGCCGCCTTTTCCCGCAACATCGGGCTGTTTTCGCCGGGCGAACAGGATCGACTGGCCGAGGCCAGGGTCGCCATCCCGGGGATGGGCGGAGTGGGCGGGGTACACCTGATCAATCTCGTGCGCACCGGAATCGGCCGCTTCAACCTGGCCGACTTCGACCAGTTCGAGCCAGTCAACGTGAACCGCCAGTTCGGGGCCAAAGTTCCATCCTTCGGCCGCCCCAAGCTTGAGGTCATGATCGAAGAGGCGCTCAGCATCAATCCGTTCCTGGATATCACCCCCTATCCCGCAGGGTTGACTGCGGACACCATGGAAGCCTTTCTGACGGGTGTGGATGTCGTCCTGGACGGACTGGACTTCTTCCAGTTCGAAATCCGCCGCTCCCTGTTCAACATGGCCCGGTCCATGGGCGTACCCGTGATCACTGCCGGACCCTTGGGGTTCAGCTCGGCCCTCCTGGTCTTTACCCCGCAAGGCATGGGTTTTGACGACTATTTCGATGTGGGCGGGGAACTGCCGGAAGAGCAGAAATATCTGCGTTTCGCCATGGGTCTGGCCCCCAGACCAACACATATCGGATACATGGACCTGTCCAGGGTGGACCTCAAAGGCGGCAAAGGTCCCTCCCTGAACATCGCCTGCCAGCTGTGCGCGTCTCTGGCCGGCACCGAAGCGGTACGCATCATTCTTGGCAAACCGGGACTCAAACCGGCCCCCAGTTTCATGCAGTTCGACCCCTTCCTGCAGATACTCCGCAAAGGGCGACTGGCACGGGGCAATCGCTCCTTAAGCCAGCGCGCCAAACTCTGGTACGTGCAGAACGTACTGATAAACGCTGCAGACAAGGCCCGGGTGCGCATACCGGATCAACCTGTTTTAAGCGTCTCGCAGTTTGATTCCCTCCCCCAGGGAGTCGGCACCTATCTGGTGCAGGCCGCAATCCAGGCTCCCTCCGGGGATAATGCCCAGCCATGGCAATTCCGCCTGACGGGCAACGACATCCACGTCTTCCTGAATCCACAAGCCGACATGTCCTTTTTCAATATCCGCCAGACCGCTTCCATCATCGCCTGCGGGGCAGCAATGGAAAACATTCGCCTCGCTGCCCCAGCCATGGGCCTGGACGCAGCCACGCAGATCCTGCCGGATGCCGCCCAGGAAAATCTGATGGCCACTGTGCACATCCAGCCGGGCGATCAAGGTGTAGACCCACTTGCCCAGCACATCTGGACGCGCTGCACCAACCGCAGGCCGTACAGCAAGCGTCCTCTGCCGGATTGGGTGCAGGCCGACCTCAAAGCGCGCATCCGCAATATTCCCGAAGCGCAGTTGCACCTGCTCACCGGCAGCTCCAAGCTTCGAAAGCTTGCCAAGGTGATCTACCTGGCCGACAGGATCCGCACCGAGCACCAGGGCTTGCACGAGCATTTCACATCCATGATCCGCTTCAACGTCCAGGAGGCGCAGCAGCGCCGCGACGGCCTGCCCCTCAAAAACCTGGAAGCCGGATTGCCGGGGGAAGCATTCCTGCGCCTGACAAAACCGTGGCCCGCAATGCGCCTTGCAAACCGCATTGGCCTTGGCCGCATGGTGGCTTTACACTCGGCTCAGGGCATCCTGGCCAGTGGAGCTGCCGGGATGGTGGTGGTCGATGGACTTGAAGCAAAGGACTTTCTGCTCGGTGGCCAGGCCTTGCAGCGCATCTGGCTGGCATTGGAGCACCACGGCCTGCAAATGCAGCCGATGACCGCGGTGACCCTTTTTTGGCTGCGCTGGCAGTGGGAAGGCCCCGCGAGTTTTTCCGAAAAGCACCAAAAACTGCTGGAACGGGTCTGGCAGGATTTAAAAGGATTGTTCGTCAACGTGGATTTCGAAAAGCAGGGCCTGGTCATGCTCTTTCGCACAGGCTACGGTCCCGGAATCCGGCACCGCACCTTGCGCCGGGGCGCCGGTGACTCTCTGATGAAATAGCCGGCCATTGCGTGCAGGAAAAGATGACCTCATAGAACGAGAAATGGCCGGGAAGCATGTGCTCCCCGGCCTAACTCTGATGAGATCAGCGTGATCAGTTCTTCTTGTTGCGGCGTACTGCTATGCCAAGACCAAGCAGGCCGGCACCGAGAAGAAGCATGGTGGCAGGTTCTGGAACAGGAGAGGCCATAATGCTCAGTTCGAATTGAGCCATGCTGTTGCCGTCTTCAGTTGTAAGCCAACCAAAATAGTTTGTGTTCACTCCCAACTGACTGACAATGAAATCATGATAAGCGCCAGTGATGAGTCCGAAGCCTTCGCCAAAGAAAGAATAGTCATACGTAAAGCCATCATAGTCAAACGAACCCTGGGTCAGACCTGGGTCGGTAAGGATAAAAATATCCATTGGTGTTACAGCATTATTCGGAGTTTCGAAAAACAGAAACTCCAGGTAGGCTGTGCGGACATCCTGCGGGGCTCCGGCAGGATCAAAAGGCGTAAACAGAATAGTAGCCTCGACTTTTCCATATGCAAGAGTTGGAAACAGTGAAGAAAGAACATAGTTATAATGTGTAATTGAAACAACATCTACGGCAGGTCCATACTCCAACCAGCCAGTCATGAGGTCGTTACCGCTTACAGGAGCGTCAAGTACAAGAGAGCTTTGCTGGCCGGTTGTACTAGAGAAGGACGGAACGCCCCAGGACAGAGTGTTCAGATCCGCGCTTACGCTCATGTAGTCTTGGTTTCCCTCATCATTGAGCCAATCAACGAAATTTGCGTCATTGGTATACGACCACTGAGTCACCAAGGCCGCAGAGGCGAACGTCGCCGAGAAAAAAAACGCCACAGCTAAAAGACATGTTACAACTAAATTCTTCCTCATGATAATCCTCCCAATGTTAAAATAAATTTCTTGTGTTGATTGGGTATTAGCATGGACCATGCCAAGATTTATAATAATAATATCGGCAACTTAAACGCACGCACAGCAATAAGAGCTCAAAAAATGTAAATTCCGCCGACATTCTTCCAGTTTAAATTTACAGACAAAGAATGCCCCCTCATCGCAGAGTTGGCATCACGGTGGTCCCGCCCGAAGTAAAAAGGGCACCCTCATCGGTGCCCAACACATATGTTTCATAATTATCAGGAAGATACATAAAAAAGACTCGGAACATCCTTGGGATGTTCCGAGTCCATTTTCGTCAAGAGCGGTTTAATTTACTTGCGCAGCTTACGACTTGTGAAGGCCAAAGCTACCATGCCGAGTCCGAGCAGAGCCACTGTGGCCGGTTCAGGCACAGGAGGCGGAGGAGGACTATCGCTTCTGTACCCCAGGATGAAGAAATCTTCAAAACCGTTGCTCAAAAGCTGATACTGGAATGTAGCGGTGAAGAAAAGGCCCTGATCAATGAACTGGGACAGGTCCATTGTCGGAGCATACACAAGAAAGTCCACGTTGTTCGTTCCGGTCGTGTCGAACGAGTACTCCACACCCATGAATTCTACGATCCGGGTGTTCGGCACTTCAACAAGAGCTTCCGCGTCAAATTGACCATTATTAATATCGTCAAATGCCCATTCTGCAAGTTCGACTGCATCAGACGCATAAGGAACAACGGTTCCGAATTCATCGACTATCGTAACGTATCCGTTACCAAGCATGTTCGGCTGATTGCCTACCTGATTGATATCAAAAGCAAAAACAGGTATATTTGATCCTTCAAATTCGCTTTGAAGAAAATCATAAAGTAAATCTACGGGAACTACCCAACTGATCATCAGGTCAGTGTTAAACTCCGTAGTCGACCCGTCATTTGGAAATGCCAGCGGATCAGGAAAATCATATCCGCCTCTGATGTCCTCATTGTCCCCAGCAGCCTTTTCCGCGCTCTCACTGCCACCCCACCATATCTTGAGTTCATCTTTGAGCGAACCCTGATTTGATGGATAGATCGCATAGGCTGGATAAAGTTGCTTCAGTATGCTTGTTGAATAGGAATAATATTCGTCGTACTGTATTGCATTAGGAAATGATGGTTCCGGCAACCAGATGCTCGCCCATGACGGCGAGGCCAAAAATAACACCAGCACTGTCGTGCAAAGACTCCTCTTCGCAAATGATTTCATAATTCTTTCCTCCGGTTGTTTTCTCTATGATGCCCTTTAACTGCCTATCTCCTTGAGCAGAAACAATGCCAACACGCACAATCCTTTAATCATTCAAATTATTATAAATGCATGACCGAACACTGTAAGATTATTCGACAACGCAACGCTATATTTTCCAGTTCCCGACCTACGGTTGCCCCAATGAAGGATGCTACTGTAAAAACAATGGATTTCGCGCCATTGCCCAGCATGGCCCGCCTACCCATGCAGGGCGCACGTTCGCGGGAATGACTTTTGACAATGCTTCGAGACTTTTTGCGGGAAATTCAGGTCATCACCGAAGTATTCAATACAACCCTTAAATTCGGTGAATAGCGCCAATATCTTTTTCAACTCGTCATGACACATTGCAAACAGGCACACTTTTAGCTTAACAGCCAGCCAATGAACGACAAAGCCTGGCCACGCGTATTGCCTTTTGCCCTCTTCATGGCCGTCATCGGCATGGAGGAGGGCTTGCGTTTCATGGATGGCAAAGCCTGGATCAGCGTCCAGGACTCCACCTTTGCCCTGTTTTACCCGCTCAAACCTCTGCTGGCCGGCATTGCGCTCTTCATGTGTCGCCGGGCCTACACGGAGCTGCGCTGGGCCGATCTGATTAGGGGCATGCAAACTCTGGGGAGCATCGCACTGGGGCTCACGGTCTTTGCACTGTGGATCAACATGGACTGGACCTTCGGGGCGCTGAGCGAGCCTCCGGGCTTCAATCCGGGCATCTTTGCGGACCCGGACCTGCGCCTGGCCATGACCTTCATCCGTATCGGCAGCGCGGTGATCATTGTCCCGATCATGGAAGAACTCTTCTGGCGATCCTTTATTCTGCGCTATGTCATTAACCCGGATTTCACCAAAGTCCCTCTGGGGACGTTCACCTGGATTTCATTTCTGGTCGGCGCCGTGCTCTTTGGCCTGGGGCACCACTTCATCCTCGCCGGAATCATGGCCGGCATGGCCTATTCCTGGCTGCTCTACAGAACCAGGAGCCTGGCTCAGTGCATCCTGTCCCACGCCGTGACCAATCTGGCCCTGGCCGCATTTGTGCTGAACACGGAAAAGTGGTGGTTTTGGTAAATCGTGGGGAAATGGTTCGGCAGACTCGCCACAGCGAGATGTTTCACAGCGTAGCTGGTTCAAAATGTCACCGCAAAAAAGTCGTCATCCCGTTCTTCAAGGGGATGACGACTTTTTTGCGGTGACGCCTGAAAGGATGGATTCCCGCCTTCGCGGGAATGACTTTTGGCGTTACTCACGATTATTTCCAGTGGACGCATAGCTTAAGGGAGGCGACTCGCAAGCGCCAGCATCCGCGAGAAGCGTGACGCCTCACATCAGTGAGATTCCGCCATACACAAGGCCGACGAGAACTCCGAAATTAAAGGCAAAGACCCATCGGCTTCCGAAGCGATGGATCTTGTACAGGGATACGCCCACGCTCGCGATGCAGATCAGGACAACGACCGTCCAGCCCAGGCTCGACCCGCCCCATTCAACAATGGTTTTGGCCACAAACATCTGACCATAGCCGAGCAGCATCCCGTGAGCCAAAGAGACGCCCCCTACCCGGCTCAAGAAATCGTCCAAGGCCTGCATGCCCTGACAAACAAGAATTGCGGCAATCGCCAGCAATATCTGCATCAGCCAACTCTCCCTCGTGGTTGCGCGGGCACCAAAAACACCGCCGGTCCGCCTGCCGCCATGCAAAATCCACGACAGCCGCTGCAGCTGCATTAAGCCATTTTCAGCTCGACGTGCCTTGAATAGTGCTGCCATGGATACGGAATCAAAAAAGGCCGGGTAGCTCATGCTCCCCGGCCTTTCTCTGATGATCGTAAGCGCGTGATCAGTTCTTCTTGTTGCGTCGCACTGCCAGACCCAGGCCAAGCAGGCCGGCGCCAAGAAGAAGCAGGGTGGCCGGTTCGGGGACAGACGCCACCGAGATACCTAGGTAGAACTGAGCCGACGTGCTGCCGTCTTCACTTGCAAGCCAGCCATAATAGTCTGTGTCCACTCCCAACTGACTGACAATGTAATCATGGTAAGCACCAGTAAGGAGCCCGAAGCCGTCGCTCAAGAAGGAGAAGTCATATGTATACCCATCGTAGTAGAATGAACCACTAGTTGCGCCTGGATCGGTGAGGACGAAGATGTCCATTGGCGTCTCAATATTTCTGTTCGGAGTCTCGAAGAACAGAAACTCAAGAGATGTTGTTTCGGCAGGAAGAGGCTGCCCTGCAGGTATGAAAGGCGTAAAAATAACACTCGCCTCGACTTTCCCGTATGCAAGGTTAGGGTGCAGCGAACTCATTAAATAATTGTAGTGTGTAATCGATACAACCTCAACAGCATCCCCAGAAGTCATCAGATTGTTGCCGCCGACAGGGCCATCGATCACAAGTGAGCTTTGCAGTCCTGTATTAGAAAAACGGGATGGAACTCCCCAGGACAGAGTTCTGCTGTCTGAACTCACCACCATATAATCTTGATTGCCGTCTTCGTTGCTCCATTCTACAAAAGTAGCATCGTTGACATAAGACCACTGCGTAACCAGCGCTGCGGATGCAAATGTCGCCGAAAAGATGAAAGCAACCGCCAAACATGTCGCTGCTAGTTTTTTATTCACAGTAGTACTCCAAAGTTAAAAATTGTTTCGTTCAACCTTTACTTTGCACCGAACATGCCAAAACGCAACTTACTAATATTATTATATTATCTTCCAAAGAAACCTCAAGATAAACATGTCCTGTAAAGTTATCCGACATACTCCCGGCGCAAGTTTACATACCAAGAGACACAATCCAGGAATCTGCAAGACCTTCGAACATGCCAGCGAGTCTCTTTGCAAAAATTCGCGCGGCACCATTGTAAAATCATTCACCCGTGAGGATGAGTCCATTCGTCTTTTCAGATGGTTGGAAAAAGCATGGAGCCTTTTTTCGTGGGAATGGCGGCTTTTTGCAGTGACATCTACCCTGCGAAAAGCCGTTTTTGATTGGTGCGCTGCAAAGATCAGTTTGACCTCTGCGCCTCCACTTCCGGGGAAGCGATGGGAACGGCGAGCTCTACGCCTACGGAATAGGCCCCCATGAGCGAAGACGTATCGGTCTGCCCCCAGCGAACGAGGCCCTGATAGCTGTCGCTCAAATCATAACCATCCACTTCTCTCCCGGGGCTTGCGATAATCGACAAGGTATCGCCAACACTGAAGACGCAATCGGTCTCAATGAGAAACCCTTGTCTACTCATGTTGAGGATACGGCCCAGCACGATCGTGTCCTCTTTTTTCCCGCAGATAATCCCGCAGGGAAACAGGCAGGCGTGACGCTTCCATTTTCTGATTTTCTGCTCTTTCGTCGACATGGCTTGTCCTGCCTTGAGGTATTTTGCATAAATTTCAAACATTCAGTGCGCAGTCATGATAAAAATTCTGATAACAAGCGCAATTTAACAATCACATTTAGCAACGAACGTACCAGCAGGCCACAACCGCATCG
>Ga0180017_100078_pt1 | contig 39266 bp, 31 predicted proteins | sample KR46_S_MetaG_FD_129674 | JGI IMG/M metagenome (GOLD analysis project Ga0180017, IMG submission 129674) | Groundwater microbial communities from the Olkiluoto Island deep subsurface site, Finland - KR46_S_MetaG | ecosystem: Environmental > Aquatic > Deep subsurface > Groundwater | place: Finland...
ATTCCGAAGCCAGGGCCAAGGACATTGCCGACGCCATGGGCGTGCAGAGGGCCTCGGTCACCAACGCCCTGCAGAAACTCTCCCAGCGAGGACTGATCAACTACCAGCCCTACAATTCGGTCACCCTCCCTCCCGAAGGATTCCGCACCGCCACGCGCATCGTGCACCGCCACAAGGTGCTCTACGACTTCCTGCACACGTTCCTGCAAATCAGGCCGGAGGTGGCGGAAGACACCGCCTGCAAGCTCGAACACCACATCGACGACGAAAGCCTCGAAACCCTGACCAAGTTCGCCCGCTTCATCATGACCTGCCCGCGCACGGGCAAGGACTGGCTGGAGGCCTTTACCCGCTCTTGCAACGATCGCGGCACCTGCACGAACTGCCCCGAATGTATCAAGTCCTGCCTGGAACGCCTTGACGACAAGTGCTCCGGACAGCCCTGAAGCCCGGGAAAATCCCTGCCATCCTGGCCGTATCTCGTTGACCACGGCGTGGCAAAGTTTGCAGCAACCTGAACAATAACAAACCATTGCGCCCATACACGCGGCCCGCGGACCGTGCCGTAACGCTTGACAAATTAGACATACTAAATATTCTTTCTCGATCACAAGCAAAAGCCATCAGAATTCATCAAGGAGAACCTGTGCCCACCACTGTCAATTTGCGTCAAATGCGCGTGGATCAGCACGGCATCATCAAGACCATCGGCGCACAGGGAGAGCTTGGCCGCCGCATCCGCGACATGGGTCTGGTGCCCGGCACGGAAGTCACCATCATTGGCCGTGCGCCCCTCAAAGATCCTGTTGCCTTGCGTCTCAAGGGCTTCACCCTGACCCTGCGCAACAGCGAAGCCGATTTCATCACCGTCGAAATTCCGGATAACAACCTTGTCTGAAGCAGTCATCGCCACCATCGCCCTTGCGGGTAACCCCAATGCGGGCAAGACCACCCTTTTCAACGCGCTGACCGGCGCACGGCAGCATGTCGGCAATTACCCCGGCATCACCGTGGAGAAAAAGGAAGGGTTCGTGGACACCCCGCACGGCCCGACCCGCGTGGTGGACCTGCCCGGCACCTACTCCCTGACCGCCTATTCCCAGGAGGAACTGGTCGCCCGGGACTTTCTGATCCACGAGCGCCCCCAGGGCGTCATCAACGTACTCGACGCCACAAGCCTTGAGCGCAACCTGTACCTGACGGTGCAGTTCCTGGAACTGGGCATTCCCGTGACCCTGGCCCTGAACATGGTTGACGCCCTGGAAGCCAAGGGCATGCGCATCGACTCGGACCAGCTCGGCAGCCTCATGAACGTGCCCGTGGTGCGTACCGTTGCGCGCTCGGGCCAGGGCGTGCGGGACGCGCTCGCGGCCGCCCTCGACCACCCGCAAAAATCATGGCGGCCCCTGCACATCTCCTACGGGCCGGACCTCGACCCCGTCCTGCAGGAAATGACGGAACTCATCATCGGGCGCGGGTTTCTGACCGACACCTACCCTCCGCGCTGGCTGGCCCTCAAATTTCTGGAAAGCGACCTGGTGGTGCGGCAGCTTTTTGAAGCCGATGCCGAACTGTCTCGCCGCATGCGCGACATGGCCGACGAAGTCGCCAGGCACTGCGAAAAGACGCTCAAGACCCAGCCCGAATTCATCGTTGCCGACTACCGCTACGGGTACATCTCCTCCATCCTGCGCCAGGGCGTGCTGACGATCATGCCCGACCTGCAGAACCGCGCCGACCTCTCGGACAAGATCGACAGCGTCCTGACCCATCAGGTGGCCGGTCCAGTCATCATGCTCGGCATCCTTTACGGTCTCTTCAGCGTGACCTTCACCATCGGCCAGGTGCCCATGGGCTGGGTGGAATCCTTTTTCTCCTGGCTTGCCTCCGTGGCTTCGGGCCTGCCCGAGGGCCTGAGCAGATCCCTGGTCGTGGACGGCATCATCGCCGGCGTGGGCGGGGTGCTCGGTTTTGTGCCGCTCATCCTCATCATGTTCATGGGCATCACCTTTCTGGAGGATTCCGGATACATGGCGCGCATGGCCTATATGCTGGACCGGGTTTTTCGGTCCTTCGGGCTGCACGGCAGTTCGGTGGTGCCCTTCATCATCTCCGGGGGCATTCCCGGAGGCTGCGCCGTGCCCGGCGTCATGGCCGCGCGCACTCTGCGCAGCCCCAAGGAGAAGCTGGCCACCCTGCTGACCGCACCGTTCATGGTCTGCGGGGCCAAGGTGCCCGTGTTCATCCTGCTCTCCGCCGCCTTCTTCCCCGAGCATGGGGCCAGGGTCATGTTCCTCATCACCCTGGGCGGTTGGGCCGCCGCCCTGGTGGTGGCCAAGCTGCTGCGCTCTTCGGTCATCCGCGGACCGTCCACCCCCTTTGTCATGGAGCTGCCGCCCTACCGCATGCCCACGGCCATGGGCCTGGTCCTGCACACCTGGGAGCGCGGCTGGCAGTACATCAAGAAGGCCGGTACCGTGATCCTGGCCATCTCCATCCTGGTCTGGGCCATGATGACCTTTCCGGCCCTGTCCCCGGAACTGGCCGCGCCCATAGAGTCCCAGATCGAAAGCCTGGAAACGCGACTGGCCGTGGAACCGCACGAAGAGATCCGGCTGGCGCTGGATAACGACATCGCCGAACTGAACCTGCGCCTTAAAGAGGAAACCCTGGCCAATTCCCTGGCCGGACGAATGGGGCGCAGCATCGAGCACGTCACCTCCTGGGCCGGGTTTGACTGGCGCACCAACATCGCTCTCTTGGGCGGCATCGCGGCCAAAGAGGTCATCGTCTCCACCCTGGCCACGGCCCATTCCCTGAGCGACGGGGAGGAACAAAACTTTTCCTCGCGCATCGCCACGGCCGCAGGCTGGAACACCAGTGTGGCGATAAGTCTCATGATCTTCGTGCTGCTTTATTCTCCCTGCTTCGTGACCGTGATCGCCATCGCCCGCGAGGCGTCATGGGCCTGGGCCGCTTTCAGCGTTGTTTTCAACACGGGCTTCGCCTTTGCCCTGGCGGTGGCCACATACCAGCTCGGAATAAGGATGGGGTGGTGATGTTTTTCTGCAAGATCAAGGAGACTCAAGATGGGGTCCGCACCCTGTGCGACCTGAAGGACGGCGAGAAGGCGATGGTCCGCTGCATCGTCAAATCCCAGGGTTGCCATCTGAGCAAGCTTGCGGCCATGGGCCTCACCCCGGGCACGGAAATCGAGATGATCTCCAACTCAAGCGGCCCCCTGATGGTCCTGGTCCGCTCCTCGCGGCTGTGCCTGTGCCGCAGTCTGGGCAAATCCGTCGTGGTGGAATGAAGATCTCCGTGGTCATCCCGGTCTTCCGGGAGGAAGGCATCGCCGCCCTGCTGGACGACGTGCTGCGGCGCAGCGACGCCGGGGAGGCTAGTGCCACGGGTGGAGTGGAAATCATCGTCGTTGACGGCGCGCCCGAAGGCGACACCCTGCGGCGCATAAAAGAATATCCTGTCCTGGGCCTGGCTTCGCCGCCCGGCCGCGGGACGCAACAGAACACCGCAGCGGCCGCCGCCAGCGGTGACGTTCTTCTTTTCCTGCACGCCGACACGATCCTGCCCGACACCGCCTTCACTCTCATTCGCCAGACCCTGCGCGAGAACACGCTCAGCGGCGGAGCCTTCAGCCTGAGCTACGAGCCTCGCACACCGGGATTGTCCTTTATCGCCACGGCCGCCAACCTGCGCTCCGGGCGCACCCGCGTGCCCTACGGCGACCAGGCCATTTTCGTGCGCAAAAGCGTTTTCACGGAACTGGGCGGATTTATGCCCGTGCCGATCATGGAAGACCTGGAGTTCATGACCCGCCTGCGCAGTCAGGGGCACAGAATCCGCATCCTGGCCATGCCCGTGCGCACCTCCGCCCGCCGCCAGCTGCGCGAAGGCCTGGTGCGCTGCACCCTGCGCAACCTCTGCCTGCGGCTGCTGCACCACCTGGGCGTCGCGCCGCAAATCCTGGCCCGCATGTACCGCAGGCACGGGGGCTGACCCATGCGCGTACTGCTCTTCACCAAATTCCCGCAGCCGGGCATGGTCAAGACCCGGCTCGCCCGGACCGTGGGGGCCGAAACTGCCGCGAAACTGCAACAGGCCTTCCTCGAAGATCAGTTGCTCATGCTGACCAAAATCGGCGCGGACGTAACGCTGTGCTGCGATCCTTTTCGCCCCCTGTCCGACTATGAACGCCTGTTCCCAGGGTTCACATACCGACCGCAGCAAGGGGCGGACCTGGGCGAGCGCATGCTGCGCGCCCTGCACCGGACGCTGGAGGAAACCGGCGAGCCTGCCGTGCTCATCGGCAGTGACCTGCCCGACCTGCCGGACCGGCACGTAAGCGATGCTTTCGCGGCCCTGCGCGACGCGCAGGTCTGTCTCGGACCGGCTACCGACGGCGGTTTTTACCTTCTGGGCCTGTGCGAGCCCCTGCCGGCAGACATTTTCGACGGCGTCGTCTGGGGCGGTTCGCAGGTCCTTGAGCGCACCCTGGACAACTGCGCGTCCTGGGGTCTGCCACACCACCTGCTGCCGCCCTGGCCGGATGTGGACACCGGCGAAGACCTCGCTACCTACGCAAAACGCAATCAGGGTCAGGAGACGCGCACCATGAATCTCATACACGCCCTCGGGCTTGAGCTGGCCACATGGAAGCCCTGATCGCCGCCTTCCTGCTCGACCGGGGATGGGTCGAAGAATCTCCCGAAGTCGCCTTTCTGGCCGCCGGGGAGTACAACCAGAATTTTCTGGTGCGGGCCGGGGCCGACCGCCTGGTTTTTCGCATCAACCACGGCAGCCAACTCGGCCTGGACGACCAGATCGGCTACGAATTCGCGGCGCTGCGCTGCGTAGCCCCGTCCGGCGTGACCCCGCTCCCGCTACGCGTGCACCCCGATTCCGAGCCTTTCGGCGGCGGGGTTCTGCTCATGCAATACCTGCCGGGCGCGCCCCTGGTCTATGAGCGCGACTGGGAACGCGCGGCGGAGATCTTTGCCCGCATCCACGCCCTGCCCCCCTGCCCGGACCTGCTGACCCAGGAATATCCGGTGACGGCCATCGCCGCCGAGAGTCTCGCGCTGATCCGCCGCTACCCGGACCATGCCCTCACGCGGCAGCGCAGCATGCTCCTTGACTATCACGAACGCATAGTGCGCCTTGGAGAGAGGAACCGCTCACTCTTCGCGGCGGACCGCCTCTGCGTGGTCAACACGGAGGTCAACTCCGGAAACTTCCTTGTTTCAACGGCCGGGGCGTATCTGGTGGATTGGGAAAAGGCCGTGGTCTCCAGCCGCCATCAGGACCTGGGCCATTTTCTGGCCCCGACCACGACCCTGTGGAAAACCGAAACCCTCTTTTCCCTGGAACAGAAACATAACTTTCTGAAAGCCTATCACCACCATCTGACTGACCCGCCGGCACTGGAAGAAATCATCCAGCTGTGCCGGGTCATGGAGCAGGTCATCATCCTGCGCGGCCTGTCCTGGTGCTTCATGGCCCACCACGAATACGCCAATGCGACAAAGCCCCTGACGAACGAACGCACCCGTGAAAAAATCGGACTGTACATGCGCGACATGGACCGCCTGATCCCCACCGCCTCCTAAATTCCCGGTCCGGATTCTGTATGACAAGCGCCTTGTCATCGCCGTAACTTTGTCGCATTGTCCGACATCGCGGCCAAAGGCGCCATGCTGTCCGGCCATGCACAAGGAAACCCGCTTGACCCAAAAATCCTACACCACCGTCTACTCCACTGAAAAACCCACCTGCCGCAAATGCGGCCGGGTTGACTGCGTCTGCGACCGTCCACGGCCGCAGGTCCACGGTCCTGTGCGCGTGGGTCGGGAGACCAAGGGCCGCAAGGGTGCGGGCGTCACCGTCGTGACCGGCCTTGCCATGACGGACACGGAACTCAAAAACCTGCTGGCAGAATGCAAGAAGCGCCTGGGCTGCGGTGGCACCCTGCGGGACGGCGTACTCGAATTCCAGGGCGAACACCGTGACACTCTGGTGACCTTTCTCGCCGATCGCGGCATCACCGCCAAAAAGTCGGGAAGCTGATGACCACGCGCATATCCCTCAAGCGCCAACTCGACCACCTGAACCGCGCCCAGCGCCACGCCGGTATCGGTTCCTTCGAGCACGACCTGCTCACCGGCGCGACGTTCTGGTCCGACGAGCAGTACCGCCTGCTCGGATTCGCGCCCCAGCAGACAACCCCGTCCCTGGACATTTTCCTCGAACTCATGGAGTCCCGCGACCGAGCCCGATTCCTGCGCAAGGTGGGCGTCTGTTTCACCAAACGACTCGAACTGCGGGCCGAAGTGCGTTACACGCCGAGAAACGGCGAGCTTCGCACCGCCCAGATCCGCGCGGAATTCGAGTCCGACGAAAGCGGCCGAATCCGCGTCATCTCCGGCACCTTTCAGGATGTTACCGCCCGCAGAGCGGTGCAGTCCGCCCTAAGCCGAAGCGAAGCCCGCTACCGATCCGTTTTCGACAACGCCCTGGAGGGAATTTACCAGTCCACCCTCGACGGCGCATTCCTGAGCGTCAACGCCTCCATGGCCAGAATTCTGCGCTACGACAGCCCCGCCGACCTCATGGCCAGCGTCATGGACGTCGGCCGGGACCTCTACGCCGACCCCCGGGACCGGAAGCGTTACATGGACTTGCTTGAAGAGCACGTCCAGGTCATGGGTTTTGAGACGCAGGTGCGCCGCAAGGACGGCAGCCTGATCTGGGTGACGCTCAACTCCACCCTGATCAGGGACTCGGGCACCAAGCGGCCCTGCCTGCTCGGGACCATGGAAGACGTAAGCCTGCGCAAGCGTTTTGAGACCTCGCTCATCGAATCGGATCAGCGCCTGCGCAACCTTCTGCAGCACATAAGCTGCATCGCCGTGTCCCTGAACAGAAAAAGCCAAATCGTCTTCTCCAATCCGTTCCTGCAGGAACTGACCGGCTGGAGCGAAATGGAACTGCACGGGCAGGACTGGTTCGAGATGATGGTCCCCACCGACCAGCGCGAGGCCATGTCCATGATTCTGGACCCCGGCACGGCGGACGAGCCGGAATCCTCGGATGCGGAAATCCTGACCAGCCTCGGTGCGCGCCGCCTCATCCGCTGGAACACCGTCGCCGACATGAATGTGCAGGGCGAAATCACCGGCGTGACCTGCCTAGGCGTGGACATCACCGCCATCAGGATGGCCCGCGACACCCTCAGCAAGAGGGCGCTGCTGCACTCCATGCGCCTGCGCATCGACGACGCGGCTCACGGCACCCCGAATTTTGCCACCCTCATGCGCGCCGTTCACAAAATCCTGTGTGAAGCCATCGACGCGAAAAACCTGATCACGGCGCTGATCAACACGGACAAAAACTCCCTGGAATTCCCCTACTGGGTCGACGAAATGACCGATGTCGGCAAGGCGGCCCCGCACATCGTCGATGTGAGCGACCCCGAAAACCGGCGGCTGACCCTGGAACTTTTGCGCGGCAACATTCCCAATATCATAAGCGGCGACGACATGAGCGCCTTGGCCAAGGCCGGAAAAATCCATCTCGTGGGTGTCATCCCCCACAGCTGGATGGGCGTGCCCCTGAAAGTGCGCGGCAAAGGCATCGGGGCGCTCATCGTGCAGAACTACAGAACGCCGACACAGTACACCAGGGACGATCTGGACATCCTGCTCGATGTGTCCGAGCAGATCGCCGTGGCCATCGAGCGCCAGCGCCATGACGAGCTGTCCCAGACCGCCGAGGAAATCTTTCAAGACATCCCTTCGGGGCTTTTCATCTACAAGTACCGCGACCCCGACCAGTTGGTCCTGGAAAACGCCAACCCGTCCGCCCTGCGCCTCATCGGGATGCGCCTGGAGGAGGCTCGGGGCCTGCTCTTCACGGACATATGGCCGCAGGGCACCATGTTGCCCACCTACCTGCGCTGCCTGCGCACAGGAGAGCCCTTTGACAAGGACGCCCACCTCTACACGGATGAAAGCATCCGGGGCTATTTTCGCATCCATGCCTTTGCCCTGCCCGGGGAAAAGGTGGCCGTGGCCTTCGAGGATGTCACGGAGCGCCATCAGGTCCAGCAGGCCCTGATCCAGGCCAAGGAGATGGCCGAGTCGGCCAACAGGGCCAAGAGCGAGTTTCTGGCCAACATCAGCCACGAGGTGCGCACGCCGCTGAACGGAATAATGGGCATGCTGCAACTGGCCATGCAGTCCACGGTGCCGCCGGAGCTGGAGGACTACTTGCGCACGGCCCTGGAGTCGTCGCGCAACCTGTTGCGAGTGCTGAACGACGTCCTTGATTTCACCAAGGTCGACGCGGGAAAAATGGAACTTCTGGACCGGGAATTCGATCTGGATGACCTGCTGTCCCAGGCCGTGAACTTTTTCAAGGCCCTGGCGCTGGACAAGAAAATCCGTCTCGTGCTCTCGGCGCAGCGCAATCTGGGCAGATTTGTGGGGGACGAGGGACGGCTGCGCCAGATCCTCTTCAACCTGATGGGCAACGCCCTCAAGTTCACGGACCACGGCAGCGTGACCCTGGAAGCCTGGCCCGTGGGCGAAAAGGACGGCATAACGCGCATCCTCTTCACGGTCAGGGATGACGGAATCGGGATACCGGAAGACAAGCTGGCCTATGTGTTCGAATCATTCACGCAAGTCGACGGCACCTATTCGCGGCGCTACCAGGGCACGGGCCTTGGCCTGCCCATCGTCAGGCGTCTGGTGACGCTCATGGGCGGCAATATCTCGGTTGAAAGCATGGAGGGCGCTGGCACGACCATCTCCTTCACCCTGCCCCTGCGGGAAGCCCCGGCTCTCCTGGCATCCGCTGTGAAGCAGGCGCCACGCCTCGTGACCGATGTGCGGCCGCTGACCGTCCTCGTCGTGGAGGACGATGCGGTCAACATGACCATGGCCCGGCGCATGCTCGAAAAGATGGGACACACGGTCGTCTGCGCCAGCAACGGCATTGAGGCCCTGGAGTGCCTGCAGGCCCCGGGTATTGACGTGGTGCTCATGGACATCCAGATGCCGGAGATGGACGGCATCGAGGCCACGAGCCTGATCCGCAACGACCCGCGCTTCATCCCCTACGCCCAGGTGCCCATCATCGCCCTGACCGCCCACGCCATGGCCGGGGACAAGGAAAAATTCCTGTCCCGCGGCATGGACGCCTACCTCTCCAAACCCTTCGACCACACCCGTCTGCGGGAGCTGCTGCACCGGTTCTTCGGCTGATGTTCTCCACGGGCCGACACACAGTTCACGACGCATGGCAAGGACATGGATTCCCGCCTGCGCGGCAATCCATGTCCTTTTTACCAAAATCACGGCAACAAAAAGCCCCCGCGAAGAAACCCCGCGGAGGCCGTTATTCGGAGTACGTTCGCGGTTATTTCAGTCCGGCCGTGCCGAGGAATTTGACGGAGAGGACCTCGTAGTCCACGCGGCCCTTGGGGACCTGCACGGAGATCTCGTCGCCTTCCTGTTTGCCGCGCAGGGCCCGGCCCACGGGGGACTCGATGGAGATGGTGCCCTTGGTGTGATCGGCCTCGTCGGCCCCGAGCAGGGTGTAGGTCTTCTGTTCCCGGGTTTCCATGTCCTCCATGGTCACCGTGGCCCCGAAAACAGCGCGGTCGCTCTGCAGCGTATCGATATCGATGACCTCGAAACGGATCATCCGCGACTCGATGAAGCTGATTCGTGCCTCAAGCATGCCCTGGCGTTCACGGGCCGCATCGTAGCCGGCGTTTTCTTTCAGATCGCCTTCCTCCCGGGCTTCTTTGATGGCCTGGATAACGGCTGGCCGTTCCTTCTTCAGGTCTTCGAGTTCCTTCTCCAAACGCTTGTAGCCTTCGACTGATACGGGAATCCTGTTCATCATCTTCCTTAATGTGCAAAACCGGAATTGTGCCAATAAAAAAAAGATGCTTTGCCCGCCAATTGGCTTGTGGCGGGCAAAGCTATAGCAACTTTTCAAAAGTGAACTGGATGATACCTAGTTCATCCCAGGTTGCGGGTCAAGGGGCTTAAGACAAACAACCATGGTCACGGCTCGCGAACGCGGCACAAGCGCCCATGCCTCACCCGCCCATGACCTGCCCCAGACTCGCAAACGTAGGCTCCGCGTCGGGCTTCATGCGCACGTCGAGTACGTCCTGCAACTTGCGCATCTGCCGGATCATCTGCTCCAGGCGCTCGTCTTCGTTGACCAGCAGCCAGATGCGGCTCTGCTCCCCGCCGCTGAGCGGCAGGCAGAGGATGGCCTCGACGTTGAAGGCGCGGCGGGAAAAAAGACCGCAGACGTGGGACATGACCCCGGGATGATTTTTGACGAGCACATCGAGAACGGTGCGGCTGCTATTCATGGCTCTCACCTCCAAGCATGGTTCTGTTGGCGGCCCCCGGAGGGACCATGGGCCAGACTTTCTCGTTTCGGTCCACCGGGACATGGACCAGGGCCGGACCGCGATGACCCATGGCCTCGATCAGCACCGCGTCCGGGTCGGCGGCCCCGGCCATGTCCCAGACCTTCCAGCCGAACCCTCTGGCGATGAGTCCGAAATCGACATTCACGTCGTAGATGGACGAAAAATAATTCCCCTTGAAGAAAAGTTCCTGCTGCTGATGCACAAGGCCCAGGCAAGCGTTGTTCATGAGGATGACGGTCACGTCCACGCCCTGCTCGGCGGCCGTAGCCATCTCCTGGATGTTCATGAGCAGGCTTCCGTCGCCGCTGAAGCAGAGCACCTTGCGATCCGGTTCCGCCAGGGCCGCACCGATGGCCGTAGGCAGGCCAAAGCCCATGGTGCCGAGGCCCCCCGAGGTCAGCCAGCCGGTTCCCGGGGTGAAGGGGTAGCTCTGGGCCGTCCACATCTGGTGCTTGCCCACGTCCGTGACCACAATGGCCCCGTCTCCGGCCAACTCGCCCACCCGGCGGATGAGTTCCAGCGGAGTAGCGTGCCCGCCCTGCTCAGGAATGCAGGACGGAAAGGCCAGCTTCAGCGCCGCGATATAGCCGAGCCACTCCTGCCGCTCGGCCTGGGCGACACGGGGCAAAAGGGCGCGGATCACTTCGCCCACATCGCCCAGGATGGCCACGGAAGCGGAGCGCAGCTTGTCCAGTTCACTGTGGTCGATGTCGATGTGGATGACCTTGGCCTGGGGGCAGAACTCCTGGACCTTGCCCGTGGCGCGGTCGTCAAAACGCACCCCGGCGGCCAGGATCAGATCGCAGGCCTCCAGAGCCATGTTGGTGTGGCGCTGGGCGTGCATGCCGAGCATGCCCATATTCAAAGGGTGGTCGTACGGCAGAACGGTCAGCCCCATGAGCGTCGAGGTCACGGGCATGGATGCACGCTCGGCCAGCGCCAGCACTTCCGCTCCCGCACCGGAAGCCACCACCCCGCCGCCGACCCACAGGATGGGCCTGCGCGCGGAGGCAAGCATTTCGAGAGCCACGCCCAGGTCGGCGTCGAAATGAACGGGAGAAGGTTCGCGCTCGCCAATCTCGGGCCAATGCTCGAAATCCACCCTCTCCAGCTGCACGTCGCGGGGGATGTCGATGAGGACCGGGCCGGGGCGTCCGCTGACGGCGATGGAAAAGGCTTCGGGGATGATGTGCAGCAGGTCGCGGGCGTGGCGCACGAGGAAGTTGTGCTTGGTGATGGGGATGCTCATGCCGTAGGTGTCCACTTCCTGAAAGGCGTCGGTGCCGATCATGGCCCGGGGCACCTGTCCGGTGATGCAGACCACGGGCACGGAATCGAGCTTGGCGTCGGCGATGGCGGTGAGGATGTTGGTTGCGCCGGGGCCGGAGGTGGCGAAGCAGACCGCGGGCCGCCCCGTAATCCGGGCCATGCCCTGGGCCAGGAAACCCGCGCCCTGCTCATGGCGGGTCAGGACGTGACGGATGAGTGTGCTGCGGGAAAGTGCGTCGTAGAGGGGGAGGTTTGCGCCGCCGGGGATGCCCGCGATGGTGCGGACTGCCTGGCGTTCCAAGAGTCCAATGGTCAATTGCGCGCCGGTCAAGGAAAACATCATACACTCCTTTGTCAGCTCGTCTGTAGACCGGCGGAGGGTGAGCTGAAAAAGAAAAACCCCCGCCGGCGCCTGCGCTGGTGGGGGTGAAAACTTCGTCCGTAACCCGTTACAGCGTCTGAGCGTCCATGACTACGCGTACTACTACAACGGCTACGACTAGGCTTAACGAAGCGTTGGCAGTGATGCGGTTCATGGGGCGTCTCCTCTGGGGATTCGGGTAATCGATTAGAAGATTTTTTTTATGCCGTTCTACAAAAACTGTCAAGCAGGCCCTTGACCAAAAGCGGTCCCGCAGGACAGAAAAGGCTCAAGCGGTTTGCACTTGTCCGCCAGATGACAAACCCTTGCCGAGCCTTGATTCAGAATCGTTTTGCGGGCATGGTGCTGTTGCGGCCGAAAGACTCATCGTATTGAACTTCAACCACTCACAGGAGGGCTCATGCCCACATCGGAATACACGCTTTTCAGCGGCGGCGCCCAGGGTACGGAAACGGAATTCGGTCGTCTGGCCGAACAGTACGGCATCCAGGAAGTGACCTACACCTTCGAAGGCCACAAGATCGAACGGACCAGGGGCCTGCGCGTGCTGACCCCCGAAGAGCTGATGCGCAAGGATGTGAGCCTGAGCTATGTCTCCAAGCTTTTGAACCGCACCTTCACCAACGCGCCGATGATGCGCAGCATCCTGCAGACCGTCATGTACCAGATCGAGTCCGGCTACGAGATCTTCGTCATCGGCACGATCATGGAAGACGGCACGGTCAAGGGCGGCACGGGCTGGGGCACGGAATTCGCCAAGATCTGCAACAAGCCCCTGTACACTTTCGGCCAGGTCCGCAACTCCTGGCACAAATGGACCGGCGAAATCTGGGAACGCTGCGAAACGCCGACCATCACCAGCAAGCATTTCTGCGGCACGGGCACCCGCTTCCTGGAAGACAACGGCCGCCAGGCCATCGCCGACCTGTTCGCCAAGTCTTTCAAAAAATAGCCTTCTGCCTTTTTATAGGTCCTATGGGTCGTATAGGACCTATGGGACCTATTTTAATTCCCTCTCCACCGCAGCAGCCACCGCCACACCGTCCATGGCTGCCGACACGATGCCTCCCGCATACCCGGCGCCCTCCCCGCACGGAAAAAGCCCCGGCACCTGCGGGTGCATGAACGTTTCGCGGTCACGCGGAATACGCACCGGCGAGCTGGTCCGTGACTCCACGGCCAGGAGCGTGGCCTCGGAGCTGTCAAAACCTTTGTGCTTTTTGCCCAGGATGGCGAGCCCCTCGCGCAGGGCCCGGGTCACGAAGCCTGGCAGCAGTTCATGCACGGGAGCGGCATAAATACCCGGAATATAGGAAGTTGCACCCAGATTCGTCGACATCCGGCCCTGCAGGAAGTCTTCAGCGCGTTGAGCCGGAGCACGCTGGGTGCGGCCGTCTCCGGCACGGAACATGGTCTGCTCGACCTCTGCCTGGAAGCGCAGGAGCGCAAGCGCATCATCCCCGGGCACGTCGGACGGGCGGACCTCCGCCACCAGTCCGGCGTTGGCGAAGGGGGCCTTGCGGCTGGCCAGGCTCATGCCGTTCAGGACCAGCTCACCCGGAGCCGTGGAGGCCGGAACCACGAATCCGCCGGGGCACATGCAGAACGAGAACACCCCCCGCTCCGCCGTCTGGCAGGCGAGGCGGTAGCTGGCCGCGGGCAGAGCCGCGTGGCGCGGGCTGTGGTGGTAGAACATGCGGTCAACCAGATCCTGCGGGTGCTCGATGCGCACGCCCAGGGCAAAGGGCTTGGCTTCAAGCAGCACCCCGCGCCGCAGCAGCAGATCGTAGACGTCGCGGGCCGAATGTCCGGTGGCCAGGATTACGGCGTCGCCCGTAACAGTCTCTCCCCCGGCCAGACGCACGCCGCACGCCCGGCCGGAATCAAGCACCAGATCGGTGACATGCGCCTCGAAATGAATCTCCCCGCCGCTGGCGACAATGGCTTCACGCATGCCGCGCACCAGCCTGGGCAGCACGTTGGAGCCCAGGTGCGGGTGGGCATCGACGCGGATGTCCGCCGAAGCCCCGAAAGCCACGAACAGATCGAGGATGCGGTCCGTGTCGCCGCGCTTGGTGGCGCGGGTGTAGAGCTTGCCGTCGGAATAGGTGCCCGCCCCGCCCTCGCCGAAGCAGTAGTTGGAGTGCGGGTTGACCAGCCCTTCGGAGTATATCTTTTTCACGTCCTTGAGGCGGGCGCGCACGTCGCGCCCCCGCTCCAGCAGCACGGGTTTGATACCGGCCTCGAGAAGGGTCAGGGCCGCGAAATACCCGCCTGGCCCGGCCCCGACCACAACTGCCCGCCTCTCGCCCAGGGCCTGGGGCTGAAAGACCGAGACCGGCCCGGCCTCTGCGCCGACGGCCACGCGCAGCTGAAAGCGGGGCATCTTCGCCCGGGCGTCGATGGAGCGGCGCACCACGCGCACCGCGACCAGCCCGTCGTCCTCAAGGCCGGCCTTGGCCAGGGCGGCAGCCCGGATGTGCCGTGCGTCACCTATATTGTCGGGCTCAACGAGCAGGTCGACATGGATCGTTTCATTCGGCTGCTTCATATCGCTGCTCCGCAAAACCATTCATCGCGGCTGTCCAGGGCGTGGACCAGGGAGGGAAAAATCCAGGCCGCGCCCGCCCGGACTTCCGGCTCCGGGGTGACCAGATCGGGAATCATGATCGCCCGCGAACCGGAAGCGATGGCCGCGCGCATGCCGGGATTGGAGTCCTCGAAGATCACGCATGCGCCCGGACTGACCCCGAGCACGGCGCAGGTCCGCAGATAGATGTCAGGGTCCGGCTTGGGCCGCTCGACTTCTTCCACGGTCATGATGGAAGCAAACCTGAAAAGATCCGGGCAGAACGCGCGATTGCGCTCCAAGGCCTCACGTCTGGACGAAGTCGCCAGGGCCATGGGCACGCCCTGTCCCTCAATCCAGGTCACAAGCTCAAGAGCTCCGGCCTTGGGCGGGATGCCAACGGTGCGGCGCTCTTCCTCGCGTACGGCTTTCCAGTTTCTGCGGAACTCTTCCAAGGGAAATTTCTTAAACCACTGCACGAGCATTTCTTCGCACAGCACATTGGGCACGCCCACCAGATGGGCGTAGAGATCGTCGGCAAGGTCAAACCCGAGCCGGGCCGCTTCGCGCTGCCAGATTCGTTTGAGGGTGACTTCGGTATCAAGGAGCAGTCCGTCCATATCAAAAAGTACGGCGGCGGGGCGTTTGGTATTCATGCGGATGGAGCTAAACGTGAACGCCTCCGGAAGCAAGGGGCAAGTCGGAACAGGTCAAAATGGGGCACGTCACAAGCCTTGATCCCCCCGGACCTCATGGGGTATTGCAGGCCCCTGACACCCAAACCCGAGACACACACATGAAATTTTTGATTTCCCAAATGACGGCGCTGGTCGGCGGCGCAAAGAGAAGAAGCAACTCGCGGCTTCTGAGCCGATTTTTGTTCATCCTGGCCGCCCTGTTCGCGACCTTCACCGTCATCTTCCATTTCCTCATGGCCTACGAGGGACAGACCCATTCCTGGATCACCGGCTTCTACTGGACCCTGACGGTCATGAGCACGCTCGGTTTCGGCGATATCACCTTCGCCTCGGACCTGGGCCGCCTTTTCTCCATGGTCGTCATGCTGAGCGGGGTCGTGCTGCTGCTCATTGTCTTTCCCTTCACCTTCATCCAGTACTTCTACGCGCCCTGGCTGGACGCGCAGAACAAGGCCAGGGCCCCGCGCTCCGTGCCGGAAGGCACCTCCGGACACGTCATCCTGACCCATTTCGACGCGGTGACCCTCAATCTGGTGGAGAAGTTCAACCAGTACGGCATCCCCAACGTCATCCTCGTCGCGGATCTGCAGCAGGCCTTAAACCTTCACGAGATGAATCTGAATGTCGTCGTCGGCGAGGTGGACGATCCCGAGACATACAACCGCCTGCGCATCCACGATGCCGCCATGGTCGTGGTCATGAACGACGATGTGACCAGCACCAACATCATCTTCACCATCCGCGAGGTCAACGACAAGGTCCCGGTCATCGCCAATGCCGACATGGAGGACTCCATCGACATCCTGAGCCTGGCCGGCAGCACGCACACCTTCCAGTTCACCAAGATGCTCGGCGATGTCCTGGCCCGGCGCGTCCTTGGCCTGAACATGAAGGCCAACGTCATCGGCAACTTCAACGCCCTGCTCATCGCCGAGGCCCCGGCCATGAACTCTCCCCTGCAGGGAAAGACTCTGGCCGAAAGCCGGTTGCGCGAACTGACCGGGGTCAACGTTGTCGGCGTCTGGGAAAAGGGGCGTATCCAACTCCCCGGCCCGGGAACCTTCGTCGATGCGTCCACTGTCCTCGTGCTGGCCGGGTCGGAAAAGCAACTCGAAAGATACGACAGGCTCATGGGCTCGGCCGGACACATTTCCGAAAACAAGGGCCCGGTCCTGGTCCTCGGCGGCGGGCGGGTCGGCATGTCCGTGGCCCAGACCCTGGCCCGCAGGGGCATCGACTACCGCATCGTGGAGAAAAAGGCCCCCAAGGTGCAAAGCGACGAGCGCCTGATCCTCGGCAATGCCTCGGATCTGGACATCCTGATTCAGGCCGGGATCAACGACACCCCGTCCATCATCATCACCACCCACGACGACGATCTGAACATCTTTTTAACCATCTATTGTCGCCGCCTGCGGCCCGACGCCCAGATCATCAGCAGGGCCAGCCTGGACCGCAACGTCAACACCATGCACCGCGCCGGGGCGAATCTGGTCATGTCTTATGCGTCCCTGTGCACCATGACCATCGTCAACCTGCTCAAGCCCGAAAAACTGCTCATGATCTCCGAAGGACTGAACATATTCCGTTCCCAGCCCGCCAAGGGCATCGTCGGCAAGGCCCTGCGCGACCAGACCATCCGCGAAGACACCGGGTGCAGCGTCATCGCCATCAAGCGCGACGAGGCCATGCTCATCAACCCCGATCCGGACACGGTGGTGGAAGAACACGACGAACTGATCCTCATCGCCACCACCGAGGCGGAGAAAAAATTCACCCACCAGTACAAGCAGCCCTGACCCAGGCAGGTCCATCCCCGGGTGGTCCGTGAAGCGGGCTCCGGTCACCCGGCCATGGCCTGGCGCAGGATGTTCTGCAACTCGTCCTGATCAAGGGCCACCGGGTTGCCCTTCATGCTCGAAGCCTGGGCCGCCTTTGCGGCGGCGGCGGGAATCTGCTCCGCTTTGAGGCCAAGGTCGGCCAGTCCCCGCACATCCAGGTCCGCGCACATCTCCCGCACGAAACGCACCCCGTCATCGGCCCCCGCCTCCGGCCTTCCGGTCAGCAGGCGGGCCGTATCATCGTAACGCTCCAGGGACGGATGACCGGGAGCCCTATGGCGCAGGGCCGAAATATTGGCATCCATGACGTGCGGCAGCAGGGCCGCGCAGATTTCACCGTGCGCCGCGCCAAGCATGGCCCCCAGCGGAGCGGCGAAACCGTGCACGGCTCCGAGCCGGGCGTTGGCCAGGGCCATGCCCGAAAACAGGGCGGCCAGGGCCATGTCCGAGCGCGCCCGCAGGTCCGTACCGTCGGCCACAGCCCGGCGCAGCGAGCGCGCCGCGCGGGTCATTCCGTCGCGGCAGAGAGGATCGGTCAGGGGGCTGGCCGCGTGGGACACGAAGCACTCCAGGAGCTGAGTCAGGGCGTCCATGCCCGAGGCCGCGGTCTGCCGGGAGGGCAAGGATACCGCCAGCTCCGGGTCGACCACGGCCAGAGTGGGAATAAGTTCTGGCGAGCGCAGACTGACCTTGACCCCGTGCGCGGGCGACAGCAGCACGGCATTGGCCGTGACCTCCGCGCCGGTCCCGGCCGTGGTCGGCAGCGCGACCATGGGCAGGGGGAGGTGCCGCAGAGGCAAGCCCCGCCCAACCACCTCCAGATAATCGAACAGGTCACCCGGATTGCCCACCAACGCGGCCAGCGCCTTGCCCGCATCGATGACGCTCCCGCCGCCCACCGCCACGACCACCTCGCATCCGGCCTGGCGCGCGGCCTCAGCCTGCCCGGAAATAAAGGTGGTATCTGGCTCGCCGCAGACAGACACGCAGAACACGTCTTCCATCACGGCCCGCAGGTCTTCAAGCAGCCAGGCGCAGCGCTCGGGACGGCTTCCGGTCACCAGCAGGCAACGTCTGCCCAGACGTGCCGCCCGGGGCGGCGCCTCGGCGCGAGCCCCGACGCCAAAAACCACCCCTGCCGTAAAAAATGAATATGTCATGTTGCCTCCCGAACTTTTTGAGCTCATGCCCGTGCGGGCTCAGCCCACAAACGCGAGCGTGCCCGCAAGAGTATAAAAAAAGCCGCACTGCTGGGCAATGCGGCTTTAAAAAAACAGGTGCACGCCCGTGCTAGAGGTTGCGGTAGATCCTGGTTCCCGGAGCCACGTCGTCCACCACCCAGACGTTGCCGCCGATGACCGCGCCCTCGCCGATGGTGATGCGGCCGAGGATGGTCGCGCCGGAGTAGATGGTCACGTTGTCCTCGACGATGGGGTGGCGGGCGATACCCTTGACCAGGTGGCCGTTCTCGCCCTTGGGAAAGCTCTTGGCCCCCAGGGTCACGCCCTGGTAGAGGCGCACGTTTCTGCCGATGATGCAGGTTTCACCGATGACCGTGCCGGTGCCGTGGTCGATGAAAAAGGATTCGCCGACCGTCGCGCCGGGATGGATGTCGATACCCGTGGCCGAGTGGGCCATCTCGCTGATGATGCGCGGGATGAGCGGCACGCCGAGCTTGTGCAGTTCATGGGCGATGCGGTGATTGGTCACCGCGCGGATGGACGGGTAGCAGAAGATGGTCTCGCCGGGGTTTTTCGCTGCCGGGTCCCCGGCAAAGGCGGCCTGCACGTCCGTGGCCAGCAGGCGGCGCACTTCGGGCAAGGTCTGCAGGAACTGGTTGCAGAGGTTTTCGGCCCGCACCGAGCAGTCGGAGGAACAGGCGTGCTCGTCCTTGTCGCAGGCGAAGCAGAAGCCCCGCTCCACCTGTACGGTCAGTTCGCGGCGGACCTTTTCGAGCTTGGAGCCGACAAAATAGGCCATGTTTTCCGGGGTGATGAAGGATTCTTTGAAGAAACCCGGAAAAATCACGGAACGCAGTCTTTCCACGATCTCGGACATAAGTTCCACCGAGGGCATGGGCGAACCGAAGGACGGCTGGTGATAGACGCCCATGTAGGATTCCGGGGCGCAGAGGCGCTCCACGACTCCGTTCAGGACGCTGTCGATTTTGAGGTATTTGGCCATGGTCAGCTCTTGGAGGCGAAAAGTTCGGTGGAAAGGTAACGCTCGCCCGTGTCGCAGACGATGGCGACGATGAGCTTGCCCGCCATTTCGGGCTCCCGGGCAAGCTGCAACGCGGCCCAGACATTGGCGCCCGAGGAGATGCCGCCAAGGATCCCCTCCTCGCGGGCCAGGCGGCGGGCCATTGCTATGGCGTCCTCGTTGGAGACGCCAAAGATGCGGTCCACGACCTTGCGGTCGAGCACCTCGGGAATGAAATTGGCCCCGATGCCCTGGATCTTGTGCGGCCCGGCGACCCCGCCACTCAGAAGCGGCGAAGCGGCCGGTTCCACGGCCACGGCCAGAAAATCGTGCTTGCGGCGCTTCAAGGTGCGAGCCACCCCGGTGATGGTCCCGCCAGTGCCCACTCCCGCCACCAGGGCGTCGATGCGCCCGTCGGTGTCGCTCCACAGCTCCTCGGCGGTGGTGCGCTCGTGCATGGCCGGGTTGGCCGGGTTGACGAACTGCCCAGGCATGAACCCGTTTTCCAGGGATGCCAGGATCTTTTCCGCCTCGGCCACGGCCCCGGCCATGCCCGCTGCGGCCGGGGTCAACACCAGCTCCGCGCCCATGGCAGAGAGCAGCATGCGCCGCTCCAGGCTCATGGACTCGGGCATGGTCAGGATGAGATGGTAGCCGCGCACGGCGCAGACAAACGCGAGGCCCACGCCTGTGTTGCCGCTGGTGGGCTCGACCACCACGGCGCCAGGACGCAGCCTGCCGTCGCGCTCGGCCTCGTCGATCATGTTCAGGGCGATGCGGTCCTTGACCGAAGCCAGGGGATTGAAAAATTCGAGCTTGACCACCACGTCGGCCACGCACCCTTCGGTCAGGCGGTTCAGGCGGACCAGGGGCGTATTACCGACCAGGTCGGTCATGGAGTTTGCAATTTTCATAAACCCTCCGAAATGGGTCTGATGGGCGAAGATGAACCAGGATGCTCGCTTAGTCCAGGCAAAAAAAATCCGGCCCGAGGCCGGAAGAAGATATCAATAAAGTATAAACTATTCCAAACTCTTGGTTATAAAATCAAGAGATGTCAGGGCATCCTTGAGCCGCTTGCCGGGAGAGAACTTGATTTCTCGGCCGGGGTGCGGGTCTTCGCCCTTGCGCGGAGCGTGTTCCACCACGGCCATGGTCCCGATGCCCGGCAGGTTGATCTTGTCGCCCTTGCTCAAGGATTCGGTGATACTTTCGAGCATGGCGTCCACAACCCGGGCGGCCTCCTCTTCGGAGTAGCCCATTTCCGCCTTGAGGCGCTCGATGAGTTCGGACTTTTCCACTCGGATCTCAGCGTTGCTTGCGACCATAACCTTACCTCATATGTGTATGATCCACCATTAGACAAATCAGTGCGTCCGGTAAAGACTTTCTCAAAGCTTTGTGAAATATTTATTAAAATGGCCGGGTACGAGGCTTTATCATATGAACAGCCCTTCAAGTTTTGTCAATTACGGGAGATCCGTCATGCATACGCCAAAACCACTTGTTGAAGAACGGGACGCCTGCGCCATCATCGCCTTTGTGGACAAACGCGGCCGCGCCACCCACGCCAACATCGTCAAGACCATCGATGCCCTGAAAAAAATGGCCCACCGCTCCGGCGACATCAACAACGAAGGCGACGGCTGCGGCATCCTGACCGACATCCCGCGCGCCATCTGGGGGCAGCGTCTGCAGGGCGCGGGCCTGAGCCGGCACCTGAGCGAGAGCCGGGGTTTTTTCGTGGGCCATTTTTTTCTGCCTGCCGATGACCGAACCGATGAAATAAAGGAGCGCCTGCGCGCCATCCTCACCGCCGCCGACGCGGAGACGCTTCTCGAGGTGGACGACCAGATGTACCCCGCCGAGCTTGGCCCCATGGCCCGCGTTGAAGCGCCCCTTTTTTTGCAGATTTGCGGTCTGGTCCGCGACGAGAACAGGCAAGAGGGAGCAAGACGTCTCTTCAACATCCAGATGGAACTGGAACGCACCCTGCCTGAAGCGCACGTCTGCTCGCTTGGCCTGGACAGCGTCATCTACAAGCTGCGCGGCACCCCGGACCTCCTGATCCGGGTCTATCCGGACCTGCAGAGCCCTCTAAGCAAGTCCATCATCACCCTGGGGCACAGCCGCTACTCCACCAACACCCTGCCCACGGCCGTGCGCGCCCAGCCCTTTTCCCTGCTGGGCCACAACGGCGAGATCAACACCATCGAGAAGCTGCGCAGCTCGGCCCGGGCTCTGGGCATCTCTCCTACGCCCGGAGGGAGCGACTCCCAGGACTTGAACCGCATCCTCGAAGGGCTCATCCACCTGCACGGATTCGAGTTCATGGAAGCCCTTGAAATGGTCTTCCCGGCCATCCACACCGAAGTGGAGAGAATGCCCGTCGAGCTTCGCCGCATGTACGGCTTCTACAGATGGTTTTTCGCCCCTTCCGCCCAGGGCCCGGCGGCCGTGGTTTCTAGGTTTGGCGACATGTGCATGGGCAGCGTCGATGCCCTGGGCCTTCGCCCGCTGTGGTTCGGAGAGAGCGACTACGACTATTTCCTGTCCTCGGAAAAAGGTGTGGTCGACCTGCAGAACACCATCCACGACCCGCGCCCCCTGGCCCCCGGCGAAAAGATCGCCATCGTCTCCGGCCCGGGCAAACGCGGCGAGGTGCTGGATTATTGCGCCGTGCAGGAGCGCCTGCTGCGCCTCTTCGAGCAGGGCCGCCTGACCCCGCTGGCAGGCAACCTCCACCGCGAGATCCCCGAGTCCATCCTGAATTGCCCGGAAGGGGCCTGCCGCGAACTGCGCCGCTTCTTCAAGGACCGGCCGGTGTTCGACGACCGGGAGTGTACGGCCACCAACGCCTTGCTGGCCGCTTTCGGCTGGCACAAGTACGATCAGGACATGCGCAAGCATGTCGCGGCCACGGGCAAGGGGCCCATCGGCTCCATGGGCCATCAGGGGCCACTGGCCTGCATAGACCCCGAGAGTATGTCCAACGTCAGCGACTATTTTAAGGAGAACGTGGCGGTAGTCACCAACCCGGCCATTGACCGCGAACGGGAGGCCGAGCACTTCTCCACCGCCGTCATCCTCGGTGACCGCCCGGACAACCCGGACCATCCGCCTGTGGGCCTGCGTCTCAAGACCCCCATCCTGCTCGGGGGTGAGTTCACTCCGGCCCTGTCCTCCCTGGACATCCTGGCCGTGTGCCGGGAGCACGGCACGCACACCCTGGAGCAGGTCCTGGACTTCTTCACCGCCCAGCAGCGCGATCCCTCGCGCATGACCATCCTCGACGCGACCTACGTCCCGAAGCAGGGACTGGCCGGGCGTCTTGCGGAGCTGGAAAACGAGGCCTTGCAGGCCGTCAAGGCCGGGGCCGCCATCCTCGTGCTGGACGACAGCGCGAGCTTCGTGGACGGACGGGTCTACATCGACCCGGGGCTGGCCACGGCCTGGCTGCACCGCGCCGCGCAGGCGGGCCGCATCCCGCGCCTGCCATCGCTCATTGTGCGCAGCGGGGCCATCCGCAACCTGCATGACATCATGTTCGTTCTCGGGCTCGGGGCCGCTGCAGTAAATCCGTACATGCTCTGGAAGCAGGCTTACGCCCAGGCCGAAAGCGCCGAAGGGCTGCAACGCACCCTCTCCAACACCCTGACCGCGCTGCAGGCTGGTGTGGAAAAGATCATGTCCACCATGGGCATCCACGAACTGTGCGGATACGGTCGCATCTTCTCGTCCATAGGACTTAAAAATGAGCTGGAGGAGATTTTCGGCTGCGCCAATTTCTGCTCTTCCGAGTCTGCGGGACTCGGCCTCGCCGAACTCGAAGCCCAGGGCCGCAGGCGCGTTGAACTGGTCAGGGAAGGAAGCGCAGGCAAGCTGCAATCCGATCCCAAGCGCAACGCAAGGGTCGGCAAGATCCTGCGCTCCGTGGCCGTGGGCAAGACCGGCTACCTGCAGATGGCCGAGGGGCTTGCCGAAGTGGACCGGGACAACCCCGTCGGACTGCGTCACCTCCTCGACATCAGAACCCGCGACGTCGCCCCCCTGCCGCTTGAGAACGTGGACATTTCCATCGGCCGGCATGCCATGCCGCTCCTCATCTGCGCCATGTCCTTCGGTTCCCAGGGGGAAAGCTCGTTTCGGGCCTACGCCGAGGCGGCGCGCAAGGTGAACATCATCTGCATAAACGGCGAGGGCGGGGAAATCCCGGACATGCTCGGCAAATACCGCGAAAATCGCGGACAGCAGGTCGCCTCGGGGCGATTTGGTGTGTCCATGGAGCTTTTGAATTCCGCCAACTACCTGGAGATAAAAGTCGGCCAGGGTGCCAAGCCCGGTGAAGGCGGCCACCTGCCCGGCTCCAAGGTCACCGAGATGGTGGCCCAGGCCCGGCACTGCAAGCCCGGCATCGCGCTCATCTCACCCTCCAACCATCACGACATCTATTCCATCGAGGACCTCTGCCAGATCATCACGGAACTTAAAACCGCGAATCCCACGGCGCGCATCTCCGTCAAGATCCCGGTCACCAGCGGCGTGGCGACCATCGCCGTGGGCGTGGCCAAGGCCGGGGCGCACATCGTCAACATCAGCGGCTTCGAAGGCGGTACGGGCGCGGCCCGCGAGCACGCCAAAAAATATGTCGGCCTGCCCGTGGAGATCGGCGTGACCCAGGCCCACCGTGGGCTGGTGGAAGCGGGTCTGCGCCATGAGGTGGAACTGTGGTGCGACGGCGGCGTGCGTTCAGGGGCCGACGTGGTCAAGCTGGTCTGTCTTGGCGCAGACCGGGTCGGAGTCGGCACTGTGGCGCTCATGGGCGTCGGCTGCATCAGCTGCGAGCAATGCCATCTGGACGTCTGCCCGCGCGGCATTTCCACCCAGCTGCGATCCGTGGAAGAGGCCAGGGAGCGCGGGCTGAAGCTCTTCAAGACCCTGCAGGGCGAGGTCGAGGCCGAGAACCTGGCCCGCCTGTTGCGCGCGTTTGGCGACCAGATCCGCCACATCCTGGCCGGGCTGGGCGAGAGGCGGCTGTCCGACCTGGTCGGACGCACGGACCTCTTGATGCAGGCCAGGGGCAGCGCGCAGGTGGACCTGACCGACCTGCTCGTCCCCGCGCCCATGGACTCGGTCAAATCCTACTGCCCGGTGCCGCGCATCGTGCGCAGGCCGCTTGATAACCTGACGCGGCTCATCTCCGACATGGCCCTGTCCACCCTTGGTGAAGAGTGCGGGTTCGTGCAGTACAAAGAGGAGAACGTGCGCTCCGTGGACCGCGCCGTGGGTACGTATCTGGCTGGGGCCATGGTCCGGGAACGCCTGGAGGGAGAACGAGGCAAGGTGCAGGTGCTGCTGGGCTCCTCGGTACCCGGCAACGGGCTGTGCGCCTTCAATGTGGACGGGATCGAAACGGTGGTCGAGGGCGGCGGCCAGGACGGCATCGCCAAGGGCGCGCGCGGCGGCGAGGTCTGCATATTGAAAGGCGCGAACATCCTGGGCCAGCGCGTGGACGGTTCCGTGGGCAAGTCCCTGGCCTACGGCGCGCTGTCGGGCACGATCATGGTCCAGAACCAGGCCGACTCGCGGGCCTGCGTACGCATGTCCGGGGCCGACGCCATTTTCGGGGGCCGCATCACCGCGCCGGTGCGCGACGAACTGGGCAACATCGCTTCGCGCGCGCACCTGAAAGGCTTCGCTTTTGAATACATGACCGGCGGCCGCGCCGTGGTCCTGGGCGATCCCGGCCCGTGGATGTGCGCGGGCATGACCGGCGGCGTCATCTACCAGTGCCTGTACCCCGAGTGGAATTTTGGCCGGGAGAGCCTGAAACGGCGCTTCTCAAGCGGCGCGCACGTGGTCATCCGCAGCCTGGACGAGGACGACGCAACGCAAGTGCACGAGTTACTGGGCAAGTATGTACGCACCCTGGAGCAGAGCTTCCAGAACGATGAAGCCCGGATCGTGCAGGGCCTGGCGGACGAAGCGCGGGAGCGGTTCGTCAAGATCGTGCCGGGGTCCGGCACGGGCATCAAGCCGGAATAAAAATAAGGCGCCCGGAATGTTTCCTGGGCGCCTTTTTCTTTTAAAGACGATGCTGATTTCAGTTTCACGCGGCGGGCTTGAAACATCCCGCCAGGATGAATCTTTATTTTGAGAGAAAGCCCCTTCTTCAATAAAATGACGACTTTTGCTGTGACTTCATAACGGCAGGCCGCTCATCACCACCGCCACCGCCAGCAGAAACGGCACAATGAGCGCCGCCGCCAGCAACCGGCAATCCGCCGCATCACGCGCGCAATCAGCGCACTGTCTCTGATGATCCCGAGCCAGACGCGCCCCGCACTTGGAACAAATCGGAGTAGCCATGACGTCCCTCCTAATTTTTAAGGACAATCATAGCTCGCGAATTTGGCCTGTTAAATGCGTATTACGGAGCAATTTCTACGAACCGGATACCTAATAACACGTAGTCATCATGCTGGAAAAAAATCCATCAGCGTGTTCACGGCTTAACAGGCAGGTTTGGACGAGGCAGGCCGCTTTCGAATTTCTGTAAGATGTGCAGCATTTCCTGAGGTGAACCGAAAAGTCTTGGGGATGCAATCAGATTTGTATATGACAATTCCTAGAGAATGTGTCCGATGTGTAAAGATTACACTCCAACCGATCCCTGACGTTAAAACCGGCGGCAGGAACAGCTATCGAGGCGAACCTCACCGCCGAGTAAAAACAACAACTCCGGATCCTTGCCTTGGCACGAAGAGCTCGTGTCAAACATCACGCACCCCTTTAAAAAACGAATGCTGAGGTAGAGACATTTTTAAAAAAACTTGTTATCAGTAATCAATCACATAATTTTAGCATTTACGGACGCCATGCGTGTCGGCGGCTACGACAAACTTTTTGCTGATAAGTCCATTAAATATAAGAATCCAAACCCAAAAGGAGAACGATCATGAGCGATGGCAGCAAGTGCCCTGTCACCGGAAGGACCAACCCCGCTACTTCTGGAGGCGGCAGGACGAACCGGGACTGGTGGCCGAAACAGCTTAACCTTCAGATCCTGCACCAACAATCCAGCCTGTCGAGCCCGATGGGTGAAGGATTCAATTACGCCGAAGAGTTCAAGACCCTCGACCTTGATGCAGTGAAGAAGGACCTCTTTGCCCTGATGACCGCGTCACAGGACTGGTGGCCCGCCGATTACGGGCACTACGGGCCGTTCTTCATCCGCATGGCCTGGCACAGCGCGGGCACCTACCGCACCGGCGACGGCCGTGGCGGGGCCGGGTCCGGCTCGCAGCGCCTGGCGCCGCTGAACAGCTGGCCCGACAACGTCAACCTCGACAAGGCGCGCCGGCTGCTGTGGCCCATCAAACAAAAATACGGCCGCAAACTCTCCTGGGCCGACCTGATGATCCTTGCCGGTAACTGCGCCATCGAGTCCATGGGCCTCAAGCCCTTCGGCTTCGGCGGCGGCCGCGAAGACGTCTGGGAGCCGGAACTGGACATTTATTGGGGGGCGGAAGGCGAATGGCTGGCAACGAGCGACAAGCCCGACAGCCGCTATTCCGGTGAGCGGGACCTGGAAAACCCGCTGGCCGCCGTGCAGATGGGCCTCATCTACGTGAACCCAGAGGGACCGGACGGCAACCCGGACCCCATCGCCTCGGGGCGTGACGTGCGTGAAACTTTCGCACGCATGGCCATGAACGACGAGGAGACCGTGGCCCTGGTGGCTGGAGGTCACACCTTTGGCAAGTGCCACGGCGCAGCACCGGCCACGCATGTCGGGTCCGAGCCCGAGGCCGCGCCCATCGAACAGCAGGGCCTGGGCTGGAAGAGCAGTTTTGGCAGCGGCGTAGGCGGCGACGCCATCAGCAGCGGCATCGAGGGCGCATGGAAGCCCAACCCGACCAAATGGGACATGGGATATCTGAAGGTGCTGTTCAAATACGAATGGGAGCTGCTCAAGAGCCCAGCCGGTGCGCATCAGTGGCTGGCCAAAGACGTGGAGCCCGAGGACATGATCGTCGATGCCCACGATCCTTCCAAAAAAGTCCGGCCGATGATGACCACGGCGGATCTGTCCCTGCGCTTCGACCCGGTCTACGAGCCCATCTCGCGGCGCTTCCTCGCCAACCCCGAGGAATTTGCCGATGCCTTTGCCAGGGCCTGGTTCAAGCTGACGCACAGAGACATGGGCCCGCGCTCGCGCTACCTTGGCCCGGATGTCCCGGCCGAGGAGCTGATTTGGCAGGACCCGGTGCCTGCCGCCGATTATCTGCTCGATGCGGGGGACATCGCCAACCTCGAGACCAAGATCCTCGCCTCAGGCCTGACCGTTTCCCAGCTGGTCGCGACGGCCTGGGCGTCCGCGTCCACCTTCCGGGGCTCGGACATGCGCGGCGGGGCCAACGGGGCGCGCATTCGCCTTGCGCCGCAGAAAGACTGGGAAGTCAACCAGCCGGACCAGCTCAAAACCGTCCTGCAGGCCCTTGAAAAGATCCAAAACGAGTTCAACGCAGGGGCTAAGAAGGTTTCCCTGGCCGATCTGATCGTCCTGGGTGGCTGCACGGGCGTGGAGCAGGCAGCCAGGGATGCCGGTCGCAAGGTGACCGTCCCCTTCGCTCCCGGCCGGACGGATGCCTCGCAGGAGCAGACCGACGTCGAGTCCTTCGCCGCTCTTGAGCCGATTGCCGACGGCTTCCGCCACTACCTCAAGGCCAGATACTCCATTTCGGCGGAGGAGCTGCTGCTCGACCGCGCGCAGCTGCTGACCCTCACCGCGCCCGAAATGACGGTGCTCATCGGCGGCCTGCGCGCCCTGAACGCCAACTACGGCCAGTCCCCGCACGGCGTCTTCACCAAGCAGCCGGGAGCCCTGACCAACGACTTCTTCGTGAACCTCCTGGACATGGGCACGGAATGGAAGCCTGCGGCGGGAGCCGAAGGCGTGTTTGAGGGCCACGACCGCGCCACCGGAGCGCTGAAATGGACCGGGACCCGCATTGACCTGGTCTTCGGTGCCAATTCCCAGCTGCGCGCCATCGCCGAAGTGTACGCCTGCCAGGACGCCTCGGAGAAGTTCCTGGACGACTTCGTCACGGCCTGGACCAAGGTCATGAACCTCGACCGCTTCGATCTGGCCTGATCCAAAGGAAACGCTTGCACAGGTTCCCGCCCGGAACCGTACAAGCCTCAATAAGAAACCGGTTCAGCGGATGGCGCGATGCCTCCGCTGAACCGGATTTTTTTTTAATGACGTCACTGCAAAAAGTCGTCATCCCGTTGAAGAAGGGGTGCCATGCATTATTAACTATCTGAAAAGAATAATGGATTCTCGCCTTCGCGGGAATGACACTCAGGTTCTTTCGCAATTTTTTGCAGTAGCGTCTTAATAGGGTGAATCAAATTCCTGATTAGCGGCACAAGATCGTTCCCATCGATATCGGGACGCATGACAAAGTCTACCAAAAGAACATTACTTCTTGCTGAAGCCATACGATCCTGTCATACTTTAAAAGAATCCGTTTAAAAACAAAATTCACTATTTCAGACGTCACTGCAAAAAGTCGTCATCCCCTTGAAGAAGGGGATCCATGCCTTTTTTAACTACCTGAAAAGAATGGATTCCCGCCTTCGCGGGAATGACACTCAGGTCCTTTCCCGACTTTTTGCAGTGGCGTCATTTCAGACAAGTTCTACAATACTGACACGGAAGCCCTGCCCAAAAAATACTTTCGGGACACCGTAACCCACGTCCATCATGACACAAGCCATCCTCACTACCCTTCAAAACGTCATGCTACTCATGGTGGTCTTGCTGGTTCCTCCGGCTACATTCGCCGGAACGGTCACCTTGGCGACGCACGAACTGTATCCATACGGCTATCACGACTCCGCGAACAATTTCACGGGATATGCCGTGGAACGTGTTCGTTTCGCCATTTCCCGGTGCGGCCACAATCTGCGGCTTCTCGTCCTGCCTTGGGCTCGGGCCCAGGCGATGGCCAAAACCGATTCCGTAGACGGTTTTTTCGCAGGCTCCCTCAGCGACGAAAGAAAAGACCTTTATGTGGCCTCGGTTGTACTGGCCCCGCAAAACTGGACCTGGTATCTGCTGCGGGACACTCCCCTGAACCCGGATTCTCCGCAATTCAAGGAGAGTGCAAAGGTCGGCAGCTTCATCGGGGCGAACATGCTCGCGTATCTTGAAAGTAATGGTTTCAATATTTCAGGAGCGCCCAAAGACACGGCAGCCCTGTTCCACATGCTCATCGGCAAGCGCCTGGACGCCATACTGGCCAATGACCTTGTTGCTAGAAAGGTGATCGAGGAACAAGGCATTGGCCCAATTGTCCGTTCTCAAATCCTCAAAAACGAACCGCTCTATGCGCTTTTCACCAAACGCTTCATTCGCGAGAACCCGAATTTCCTCGAGTGCTTCAACGCCGCCCTCACCGAGTACGAAACGCTCCACTAGGTGAATTCGGTCCGGCGATTGCGCTCATGCCTACCGGCCAAAAATCGTCACTCAATGTTGGCAAGTACCCGCGCGGCGAGTTCTTTGGCCTTCTGCAGGTCGACCTGCTCGTCTCCGCTGGCTGCATCGACGGTGAAATAGACATCTCCTTTCAACACATGCAGGCCAGCTCCCATCCTCATCCCGGAGCCGCCCCCATAGGCTTTATCTCCACCTCCGCTTATTTCCTGCTTGTCACTGAGATAGCTCATATCGTTTTCAAACAATGAGCCTGCATTCCATTCATGAGATGCCCATGCTGAGCGAATCATCTGCACTTGAGCAAAGCGCAACTTCATCCCGGCGGGTATGTCGAAAAAACAAATACTATGCCCCAGCGGGTTGGCAGCTTGTCTGTCAACCTCGCCAACGGCAACGCCCATGACGGCTTCCACCTCATCCTTGCTCAGATAATCACAGGCGTGATCTCCAGTTTTTTCTCCAGAACAGGCAGCCACGCTTACGAACAGCATCCCTGTCACTGCTGCCAACACGGTTGTCAGTATGCATTGGAAAAAGCCTTTGGCCCAATAACGTCTCGGGGAGATAATCTTCATATTCAACCCTCACTCATTTAGTTGACCACGAAATCTGTATTTCTCAGAATTTCTCGTCGCTGATCTGCAAGTTCGATATGGTTTCCTCTGCGGCTTGGCCTCCGCATACAAGGGATATACAGATTCATATGAAAAAATATGGTATATGTCATCTGATGCATCGAGAAATGTTTTGCATGAATTTGGAGGCGGTGTGACCTGCCAAGGGGTTGGTACAACCATTGGATTTGATTGGTAGTCAACGCTTCCATCTTTTCGGATGACTTTGTTTCGCCAACCACAACAAGAGCCAGCCACTACATCGCTCCCGGTCCAAAGGTGTTGCCCTCGGACAGGTCGCCGGTCCGGAAGCCTTTTCTGAACCAGAGCATCCGCTGCTCCGAGGTGCCGTGGGTGAAGGTGTCGGGGATGATGTAGCCTTGCGTCATCTCCTGAATGGTGTCGTCGCCCACGGCGCTGGCCGCCGTCATGGCCTCCTCGAAGTCGCCCTCATCGAGCAGGTTCTTGTTCTGGACATGGTGCGCGAACACCCCGGCCAGGTAATCCGCCTGCAATTCCAGTTTGACCGACAGGGCGTTAAACTGTTCCTGACTCAAGCTCGGGCGCTGGGAATGGACCTTTTCCAGGATTCCCAGCAGATTCTGGACGTGATGCCCCACCTCGTGGGCAATGACATAGGCCATGGCAAAATCCCCCGGCGCCCCGAACTTGCTGTGCATGACGTCGTAGAAACCGAGATCGAGATAAATTTTTCTGTCCAGAGGACAATAGAAGGGCCCGGAACCGGCGGAGGCAAATCCGCATCCCGATTGCACGCTGCCGGAATAAATCGTCAGGGTCGGCTCTACGTAGGCTTGACCGCTACTGGCGAACAGCTCGTTCCAGACTTCCTCGGTTTCCTTCAGGACAACCGCCGAAAACGTGCGCAACTCCGCTTCCTCTGCACTTTCCTGATAGCCGCCCCCGGTCTGTTCATAGGAGGTCGGCTGCTCCTGGAGTTCGGTCAGCAGGTCCAAGGGATTGCCGCCCATGAGCATGTAAACAACGACAACGATCAGCCCCAAACCGCCCAGCCCCCCTACTCCGGCCCGGCTGACGCTCCGCCCTCTTCGGTCTTCGACATTCGTGCTTTCCTGCCGCCCGCGCCATTTCATAAATATACCCCCTCGCCCCAGGGCAGCCCGTGTTCAGGACGTGCCGGAGAATTACATCGTATTTACTCCAAGCAAAGCTCGAAGTTCCTGGAAACTAGGCGACTATACCCACGTTTTCCTTCCGCAGGCAACTGAATCAAGCAAGTCATGCTGATCCATGTAAACAAGGGGGTTGGCATTGGCGAACTGATCGTTACTTTGCTTCACTGTTCTGCTTTAAGGTACACTCCAATATAATCCACTCGAAATGAATCTGCGCTTACTCCGCGTTGCACCTCCCCGACGACGGCAAGTTGGAGCATGCCCAGTCCGATGGAGCATAAGCCTTCAGGACATTGACGTCGGGACGAGTCCTGACGTGATCTCCATCCCCTTCTGTTGGAGATACAGTGAGATCACACGCCGCAGATCGTCTTCGATGACTGGCCGGTGACTATGACCGACTTCAAGGCGCAGGCGTTTGGTGTCGGCCACCATGACCGGGACATCATCCGGTCTGTCCGGCAAGGCCCCCAGGCGCAACAGGTCGGGCCGACCGGCGAGACGGGCCACCAGCCTGGACAGTGAGGCAATGGAGCGGGGTTGTCCGGAACCGATATTGACGGGACCTGTCACTCCCGAGCAGGCCAGGGCTGCCAGCGCACCGCCGGCGAACCGAACGCTTGAAAAGTCGCGGACCAGACGACCCGAACCGCAGCATGCCTCGCGACCGGCGAGCACCGAACGGATGATGGAAGGCACAAGTCGCTCCGGGTGTTCGCCCGCTCCGAAGAGATGAAAGAGGCGCGCCCAGGCCGCCTGAGTGCCAGGACGCCTTTCGGCCAGGGCAAGGAGGCTGCGCCACAGTTCGGCCTTGGACTGGCCATAGAGGGTGGCGGGATCAATTTTGCGGCTTTCGGGCCAAGGCATGTTGTCGTTCAAATCCTGACACGCGTATTCGGCGCAGGTGCCGATGCCGACAAAACGGCGTCCGCCCGTCTCGAAGAACCGCATCGCCAGTTCAAAGGAGACTTCCAGCCAAACCCGGTTATCCGGGGCGGACCAGAACCGGCCATGATCCACATACCAGGCGCAGTGCACCAGTACAGAGGGCCGCAGCTCGCGCAGCAGGAGACGAACATCCCCGGAGTGATGCAGATCCACCCGGTGCCAGCGCACGCCGGGCAATTCTGGCCCTACATTCCGGTATCCCAAAGCCTCTACCCGCATCCCCCTGGCCGCTAACGATGCCACGAGAGGCAGCCCCACAAAGCCGCTCGCTCCGGTGACCAGCACCCTTTCAGACATGGTCAGGCCAGTTGCGGTCACGAGCGGAGATCACCACGGGCCTGGCCGGCCAGGGCAGCCCCAGGGCCGGATCGTCCCAGCGCAATCCGCGTGCGTGCTCCGGGGCGTGAGGCGCATCCATCATGTACTCGACCAGCGCCCCGTCGGTGAGGGTCATGAAACCGTGGGCGCATCCTTCCGGAATAACGAGGGCGTTGCCTGCATCGAAACTCAAGATGACGGCCCAGTGCTGCAAACGCGTGGGCGAACCCTGCCGCAGATCGACCACCACGTCGAAGATGCGGCCGTGCAGGCAGCGCACCAGCTTTCGCTCGCGGGCGGGAGCAACCTGATAATGCATGCCGCGCAGGGTATGCCGATGAATGCTCGCCGACACGCTCGTCTGCACGGGAGAAAAATCGATACCTGCTGCAAGAAATTCCTCCCGGCACCAGGTGCGCAGAAAAAAGCCCCTTTCATCATGATGCGCTCGCCCCTCGATCTCAAGGAGTCCGGCGATGATGGTCGGCAGGATGCGCATCAAAGCACCTCCATGCGGGGCACGGCCGTAAGCAAACGGCCACGGAATCCTGCCCCGCGCAGGCTCTCCACGATTTCATGGGCGATGTTCCAGGGCAGGATCAGGATGTCGTCTGGAGCCAGGGCCAGAAGCTCTTCGGGAGAAACCACCGGTATATGGCTGCCGGGCAAAAGCCGCCCTTGTTTGACAGGATTGCGATCGGCCACGGCCAGGATGCCGTCCGCCTTCACTCCAGCCGCGTTCAGGAAGGTGTTGCCCTTGGCCGCCGCGCCGTAAGCTCCGACCCGGCGTCCCTGCTCCCGGCTCTCGGCCATCCAGTTCCGGAAATCGTCCAGCACGTGCCGCACGCGTTCGTCAAAGCCCTTGTAAAAGGCATCGCCGCCAAGTCCCCGGCGAAGCTCCAGGTCGCGCAGCGCCCGCACCGATTCGGACGCAAAGGCTGCGACCCGCGCACGGGCCAACACCCGCAGCGACCCTCCGTGAGTGGGCAGTTCCTCGACATGGGCCACGTGGAGACCGTGCCTCGTGAGCAGTCGCTCCATGGCCAGAAAAGACCAATAGGCGTAATGCTCGTGATACATGGTATCGAATTGCACGCCTTCGACCATCCGGAGCAGATGCGGGGCCTCGATGGACACCATCCCTTGCGGTCCGGCCAATCGTGCGAGACCGGCGACGAAATCGTTCACATCGGGCACATGCGCGAGCACGTTGTTGGCAATGACCAGATCGGCATGTCGGCCCAGACGCGCCAGCAAAACCTCCGCGCTGTCCACGCCAAGGAAGGCCACTTCCGTCGGCACGCCGCTCTCCCGCGCCGCCCTGGCGATATTGGCGGCCGGTTCCACGCCCAGACAGGGCACACCCGCAGCCACGAAATTGCGCAACAGGTAGCCGTCGTTGCTGGCCGCCTCGATCACCAGACTCCCGCCGTTGAGCCCGAGCCGCCGTATCATCGCCTCAGAGTAACGGCGAGCGTGCTCAAGCCACGACTCGGACGTCGAGGAAAAATAGGCGTAGTCCGAGAAGATGCCCTCCGCATCGACAACGGTGTCAAGCTGCACCATGCGGCACTCGGCGCAGACCACGGCCCGCAGCGGAAAGCTCGGCTCGGCCTCAAGGTCCGCGCCGGGGGGCAGATAGGAATTGGCCAGGGGCATCCTGCCCAGATCGCAGAATGTGGTGCCGATGGACCCTTTGCAGGAACGGCAGGCTGTCACGGGTCGTGCCTCGTTTCTCATGCCTGCACCTGCGTTGCCGAGGAGGACAAAGCTTTGCCGACTTCGTTTTTCGAGTAGTCGCCCATATCCAGACCACTTGCCCAAGCGGAGTACCACTGCGCGGTCCTGGCGATGGCACTTGGCGTGTCGTAACAGGGGGACCATCCCAGAACACGATGCGCGAGGCTGCTGTCCAGGGCCAGCCTCCGCTGTTCGGCGATGACGGGAACTCCTGAAATTTCCCAGCGTACCGGTCGGCCCGTCGCGGCCTCCCAGTGGCCAATCAGATCCCGCACCCGCAACTCGGCGTCCTGCGGACCAAAGTTGAGGGCCTCCGGCACCGGGGAATCGGCGGCCAAGGCCTGGGCCAGCAACAGATAGCCGCGCAGCACGTCCAGCACATGCTGAAATGGGCGCGTGGCGTCGGGGCTGCGCAACACAAGAGAGCTGCCGCTTCTCTCGGCCCGCACCAGATCCGGCACCAGACGATCAAGAGCGAAATCCCCACCGCCAATGACGTTCCCTGCACGGGCCGTGGCCATGGGCGGCATCTGGCTCTTGAAGGAATGCCGCCAGGCTGTCACGGCCAATTCGGCCGCGGCTTTGGAAGCGCTGTAGGGATCAACTCCGCCCAGCGCATCGTTCTCCCGAAAGGGCCGTCCCGTGTTGTCGTTGCGATAAACCTTATCCGAGGTGACCACCACCGCCGCCGCGACGTCGCGTTGACCGCGCAAGGCTTGCAGCAGGTGCGCCGTGCCCGTCACGTTGGTGGCGAAGGTTCCGCCTGGATCGCGATACCCCTCACCCACCAGCGATTGCGCGGCCAGATGAAAGACAACCTCGGGACGCGCCTCGCGCACGATTTCCTCAACCTTCCCCGGCACGCGGATGTCGGCCGGATATGAACGACGCATCCTTGCGGACACGCCCAGCAGATCATAGGCTAGGGAATGAATCGACGGCAGAGAAAGCCCCGACACTTCCGCGCCGAGGGCTTGCAGCATGAGACAGAGCCAGGCGCCCTTGAATCCGGTGTGGCCTGTGACCAGCACGCGGCGCCCGCTCCAGAACCCGGTGGAAACCATGTTCACCAGTTCCTCCAGGGCGCGCCGCCCTCGGCCCAGAGGCGCTCCAGCCTGTCCCGGTCCCGAAGGGTGTCCATGGGCTGCCAGAACCCGTGGTGTTCGTAGGCGTGCAATTCGCCGTCGCGGGCCAGCCCGCGCAGCGGTTCCTCCTCCCATACGGTGTCGTCTCCGGCAATGCGCGTAAGCACCTGCGGCGAAAGAACGAAAAATCCGCCATTGATGCTCCCACCATCGCCAATGGGCTTTTCGACAAAGGCGCTGACCCGCGACCCGTCCGTGGCCAGGGAGCCGAAACGGCCGGGCGGGGACACGGCGGTTACTGTCGCCGCGCGACCATGACGGCGATGGAAGTCAATGAGCGTGCTTATGTCGACATTCGCCACACCGTCGCCATAGGTCATGCAGAAGGCATCCTCCTCTGCCAGCAGATGCCCGATACGCCGCAGGCGGCCGCCGGTCTGGGTGTTTTCTCCGGTGTCAATGAGGCTGATGCGCCAGGAGTCCGCCGCCGGTCGCAGGATCTCCACCTGCCGGCTGGCGAGGTCAACCACGATATCCGAGGCGTGCAGCGCGTAATTGAGGAAATACTCCTTGATCTGCCAGCCCCGGTAGCCAAGACAGATGATGAAATCACGCACGCCGTGGCCGGCGTAAATCTTCATGATGTGCCACAGGATGGGCCTACCCCCGATCTCGACCATGGGCTTGGGGCGCAGACCGGTCTCCTCGGACAGGCGTGTTCCGCGCCCACCGGCTAGAATAACAGCTTTCACGACAGGACTATCTCCTGGGTCTTGCTATAAAAATTCCGGACAAAGCGGTCGGCCTGTCCCAGCGGGTTGGCTGCGATCATGTCGCGCAAGCCGTGGCGCAGGGCCAGTCGTCGGGTCCGGTCCTTTGCCAGCATGGCCGCCTGTTCCACGTAATTATCGGTGCTGAACACGGCCAGGTCCCCGAGTCCGGCGTTGGAAAGGTTTGAATAGGACAGGCGCTCCGGGAATCCGGGACCGACCAGGCTGATCGTGGGCACGCCCATCCACAGAGCCTCGCAGGTCGTGGTGCCGCCCACGTGGGGCAGGCTGTCCAGGGCGATGTCGATCTCGTTGTAGTGCTGCAGGTGCGTGCCGCGCACGCCGATGAAATCGAGGCGGCCCGGGTCCACGTTTCGGGCCGCGAAGGCAGTCCGCGCGTTGGCCTTGAAGCTCGGCGTCGCGGCTTCGGGTCTCAGGAAGAGGAAATGGGAGCCAGGCACCCGGCGCAGCACCGCGGTCCAGCAATCGAGACATGCCTCGGTTATTTTGTAGGGGTTGTTGGCCGTGCCGAAGGTCAGGCGTCCGCGCCGGTCCTCGGAAAGCCCGCCCGCGATGGGAACGTCGGCAAAGTTGTTGCGCCCCACCACGACCCACGTCTCGGGCAGCTCGAAGGGCCGCTCGATGAGCAGGCGCGGATCGGGCGGGAGTATGTACGGATCCACCACGATGTAATCGATGGTCTCCAGACCGGCGGAATGGGGATAGCCCAGCCAGCTCGCCCCGATGCGGGCCGGACGGTAGGCCATAACGTCGAGCTTGTTCATGGCCGTAGAACCGCCCAGCTCGAAAAGGATGTCGAGGTTGTCCGCGGCAATGCCTTCGGCCACCTGCTCGCTGGTCTGCCCAGGCCACCAGCGGTAGGCCGTGACCTGCTTCTCGATCTGGACTTGCGCAGGCGAGGGCGATCCCTCGTAAAAGGAGTAGCAATAGACTTCGAACCGGTCCCGGTCGTAGCGAGACAGCAGTGGATAGGCGAAATAGGCGACCGGATGGTTGCGCAGGTCGCTGGACATGAAACCGACACGGAGCTTGCGCTTTGAAGCCATGGCGGGCAGGGCCGCATGCGTGAAGGCCCTGACGCCCCCTATGACCCCGCGCCCCCACTGCCGGTGCCACTCCACGAGTTTCACCCTGTCCTCCATACTTTCGACCTGGCCAAGCTCGTAATGCACTGCCGCGATTTTGCCGTGCGCCTGCCAAGCCGGCAGGATCTCGCCGAGACGGCCAGTGGCCGCCATGCGCTTCAGATCCATCACCCGCGAAAAGATCGTGCGCAGCGTGCGTGCGGTCTCAAGCCGCCTCTCAGGGTGCCGGTCCTGCAGGTCGCAGGCGACGGCGTAGGCGGCTTCCATATGCTCCGCCTCGCTCCCGTAGCGGCTGCGTGCAAGGCTGTCGATGAGCCTTTCGGCGGCCTGCCATGCATCGGGATTGGCGGCCAGAGCGCGCCGCAAGGCTTCGTTGGCCATGCGGCGGTTTGCTTCGCCAGTCCCGTCGCCGCAGGTCTGCGCAAGGAGCAGGTTGGCCGGAAAATGGTCAGGGTCTGCAGCCAGAACTTGGGCGAGCAGCCTCCTGGCCTCGTCGATGCGACCGGCGTTGTACCGAATTCGGGCGAGCATGACTGTGGCTTCAGGGTCGTCCGGACGCACGGCCCGGAAGCGGTCGATGGCCGCTGCGGCTTCGTCGGGCCTGCCCAGCGTTGTGAGCGCCTGAACATGGGTCCTGAACGTCAGTGGATCGGTCGGAGCAAGGGAGGCAGCCCTGGCCAGGACCTGCAGGCCGGGCTCGGTCCTGCCCTGCCGAAAAAGCGCGACCCCCTGCAGCCGCAGGAATTCCGCGTTGCGTGGCTCCAGACGCACGGCTTCCCCGAACGCGTCGGCCGCCGCCTTGAAATTGCCCATAACGTCGTAGATGTTGCCCGTGTTAATCCAGGCAGAGGCAACGCGCGGGCGGAGTTTTCGCGCCAGCTCGAACATGCCGAGTGCCTGCTCGAACCGACCAGCCCGCTTCAGCATCACCCCGAGCAGGTTGGCGAGTTCGAAATCCTTTGGTTTCCTGGATTGTAGAGGCTCAAGCAGAGCAATGGCCTCGTCGTGCCGATGCAGGGCGCTCAGGGACAAGGCGTGGGGTAAAGCCTGGACCCGCGCCGAAGCCATGAGGACAACGGCCCGCTCAAAGGCCTTCAAGGCTTCCTCGTGACTGCCTGATTGATGCAGGGCAAAGCCGAGATGCTGCCACGCCAGCGCGTCTGCGGTCTGAACGGCGACACGCTCACGCAACATCTTGATCCGGGCATTGAGTTCGGCGCGAACTTCTGGATTCAAGCGATTTTCTCCGAAACGAATATAATGACAGACACCAGCACAAAGCTCCCCACAAGAGGCATAGAGTCATCGGACTCGGGCTCAAGATCTGATCAAAATTGCTTTATTTCTTTTCTACTTCGCTCAACCCTGAATTAATCATCCCCTGATTCATTTTCTTCATGACATTATGCATAATTAAGTAAGCAGTTATAGGCTAATAGTCTATTTCTAAATTTGGAGTTGAATCAGTTTTTTGATATTTAGATATAAACTGAAGCCGCTTGCCAGCGGGGTCTCGAACGTGAACCATCGCCTGTCTGCTGAAGGATGCCGCATTGAACCTCCCTGCGCCGTGCTGTAGC
>Ga0180017_100080_pt1 | contig 39134 bp, 36 predicted proteins | sample KR46_S_MetaG_FD_129674 | JGI IMG/M metagenome (GOLD analysis project Ga0180017, IMG submission 129674) | Groundwater microbial communities from the Olkiluoto Island deep subsurface site, Finland - KR46_S_MetaG | ecosystem: Environmental > Aquatic > Deep subsurface > Groundwater | place: Finland...
CTACTGCCGGCTAAAGGCTTTCGCCTTAATGTCGGCCTTGATTTGCGGCAGTTCCTCGCTACCCTCACCGATCTTCAATTCGTCCACTCGAATGGCGCGCGAACGGTCGCGCAGGCCGTCCAGCAGTTCCAGCAGTCCTTCGTACCGGCCTTCAAAGGTGATTTGAAGAGGTATTTCTTTATACTGGTCTCCCTGGGTGTGCTTGTCGAAGCGGACGGTAAGGAAACGGGTGTTGGCGGAGTTAGCCACTGCCTGAATCTCCTTCACCAAAAGCCCCTCACCGGCTTCAGAGGGCATCAGGCGTTCCACCTTGGCCATGCGGTCCAACAGTATGGACTCATCCGCCTGATACTGAAGAAGTGTTTGCAGACGAGCTTCGGCATGAGCGATTGCCTTTTGCTCGTCAATAGCCGCATTACGGGCTTTGGCTAGAGCCAGTACCTCTGAACGAATCAGAAACCCCATGCCTAGCACCAACACAGCCACGAGCAAAAGGGGCACAATTTTGGCCAACAATCCCTTGAGATCGTCCACTACTGTACGCCCTCCCCTCCGAGTTGATACGGCACTCCGGGGGTTACCGTGGCCTTGACCTCAAAACGGACCACCGGCACACCGCTGACTTTGTCCTCGTTGGTGTACTGGTAGCGAACACCAGCAAGCCCTTGCACAGTCTTCAACGCTTCAACCCACTCGGCAACCCGCGTGTGGTCTGTACCCCAGCCGCGAAGCAGCAGTTCTCCGCTTCCCTCCCCGACCTTCTCGCCGGGTTTGGCCGGTGCCGGCGGTTTGAAGCCGGTGGTCAGTTCCGTCATCCACACCCCATTCGGAAGCACCCGGCTGATATCGGCGAGCAAAGCCGACCACTCCGGGTTGGTTCCGAGAGCCTGCTGCACAAGCTTCTCAGCACTGCTCACCTTGACTTCCAGGTCGGCATATTGCTGCAAGGCAGCTACTTGCCGCTCCACCGCAGCGCGCTGATCCTGAAGTTCCCGGACGTCATTCTGGGCCTTGAATGTGGCTGTGGTTAGAGCCCCCCCCACACCCAAAAAAAGCAGAAAGAGGATGCCCAAACCGATAATGGGCGTTCTCCACTTTCCAGCGGCATCCCTAATGACGTCCTTGTTTGTCAGGGGCAACTTCTTCATACGTACCGTCCTCGTATCAATAACCTCAATCCACTATATGAGAGTAATCAGCGCCAGCACCAGGATGTGCCAGACCTGATCCACCACTATCTTCATCCATAACAGGTCGTCGGCCTTGTTAACGTGTTTAACCCAGAAACACGTGAAGTTCCGGCGGTCAATAATAATGTGGCTCAGCAGCACGGCTAGGATAGCCAGCGGGCTGAGGCCGCCACCCAAGTACGCAAACGCCACAACAGCCCCGGTGTAGACCAGAGCGTGCACCAAGAGCGGCGTTAGTTGTCTTGCCTTATTATCGGCCATCCACCGCGTCTGCAGTAGAAAATCTCCAACCAGGTGACCCACCAGAAGCCAGCAAAAGACATTCATTAGGTGAACTCCAACTTATCATTCCGCACGGGAATGGTACAGCAATGACCATTTATTCTAAGCCTACAGTCAAATTCCTGCCCAGTATGGAAAAACATTGCTGTTTTCGGTCATATCTTGGGGTTTACACCATATGAACAGTAGAAAGCCCATGACCGGAATGGTCACGGGCTTAACATTTTATTTATCTGGCTTCCAGTCTAGCTGTCTTCTTTTTCAGCCTGGGCCTTTTTGATGATGTCGTCGGCCAGGCGTCCGGGGACTTCCTCGTAGGAGCTGAACTCCATCGTGAAGGAGGCCCGGCCTTGGGTCATGGCCTTTAGGTCGATGGCGTAGCGGGCAAGTTCGGACTTGGGCACGTGGGCTCGGATCAGGGTCACCCGGCCTGCGGGTTCCATCCCTAGCACTCGGCCGCGTTTGGTGTTCAGGTCGCTGATGATATCTCCGGTGAAGGCCTCGGGTACCGTTACCTCCACTACCATAATCGGCTCTAACAGCACCGGCTTGGCCTGCTGCATCCCCTTCTTGAAGGCCAGCGAAGCAGCGATCTTAAAGGCCATTTCGGACGAGTCCACCGGGTGGTATGAGCCGTCGGTCAGCACCACACCGAGCCCCGTAACCGGATACCCGGCCAGGGCGCCCTCGGACATCGACTCCCGGACACCCTTTTCTACGGCCGGGAAGTAGTTGTTCGGCACTGACCCACCGAAGACTTCTTCACTAAACTTAAAATCGGTGCCGTCAGTCAGCGGCTCCATTCGAATCCAAACGTGCCCGTACTGGCCACGGCCGCCGGACTGTTTCTTGTGCTTACCTTCCACCTTGGTCTCGGTGCGGATCGTCTCCCGGTACGGGATGCGTTCCGGATTGAGCACCACTTCCAACCCGTACTTACGCTTAAAACGCTCGACGGTGATGTCCAGCTGCGCCTCACCCATACCGGTGAGCAGGGTCTGTTTAGTCTCCAGATTCCGGCTGACGCGGATCGTCGGCTCTTCTTCCTGCAGGCGGGCCAGCGCCGTGGACAGTTTGTCCTCCTCGCCTTGAACCTTGGTGGAGACGGCCAGGGACAGGGTCGGGGTCGGGAAGTCGATCCCTTCCAGGACAACCGGTTTGTCCTTCATACACAGGGTATCCCCCGTCGTGGTGTCCTGAAGCTTGACCAGGACGCAGATATCTCCGGCGGGAACCTGATCGGTGGTCTGCTGGTTCTTGCCACGGGTGAAAAAGACCTGACCGATTTTTTCCGGCTTTTCCTTGCTGGAGTTGTACACGGTGCTGTCGCTCTTTAGCGTTCCAGAAAACACCCGGATGAAGTTCATCCGGCCCACGAACGGGTCGGCCATAGTCTTAAACACCAGGCAGGCCAACGGTGCGTCCACGTCCACAGTCGGTGCCGGAGAGTATTCGGCAATGGTGTCGATCAGGATGTCGATAGCGATGTTCTTCGTCCCAGAACCACACAGCACCGGGACAAACTTGCCCTCGGCCAATCCGGCGCGCAGGCCCTGGCGGATCTCCTGGGGGGTGAGCGTCTCGCCGTCCAGGTACTTCGTCAACAGGTCGTCATCGGCCTCAGCCGCCGCCTCGGCCAGCTTTTCCAGGTACTCGTCCATCCGGCTCTGGATGTCGGCGGGGATATCTGTCTCGGCAGCCTTGCCGTCATTATAGGTATAGGCCTTGCCCTCAATCAGGTTCACTACCCCGCTGAAGGTCTCTGCCATTCCGATCGGCAGCGTAAAGGGTACAAAATTGGCCGAGAACTTCTCGTTCAGGTCGTCCATTACTTTGTCAAAGTTGGCGTTTTCACGGTCAAGCTTATTTAGAAAGACCATCCGCGGCAGTTCCTGCTTGTCAGCGTCATCCCAGAAAACCTCGGTCATTACTTCCACGCTGTCCACAGCACTGACCACAAACAGGGCGGCATCGGAAACGCGCAGTGCGGCGCGCACCTCACCGACGAAATCGGTGAATCCGGGCGTGTCCAACAGGTTCAGCTTCACACCCTTCCACTCCACCGGCACGATGCTGGTGTGGATGGTCATACCCTTCTTCGCTTCCTCCGGATGATAGTCCGAAGTGGTGGTGCCGTCCTCAATCCGACCCAACCGAGACAGGACGCCCGTATTAAAAAGCATGGCTTCGGTCAGCGAGGTCTTGCCGGCGCCCCCGTGAGCCACGACCCCGACATTTCTAATCTTATCGACCGTGTAGTTCTTCAAACCAGATTGCCCCCTTCTGTCAATATAATGTTTTCCTGCCAGATAATCTAATATACTGCGGCCCAAGGCACAACAATCCAACGGTAACATTTCGCCGGAAAATGGCGAATTCCTTGTCTTTCACAGAAGATTTTCCAGTAGTCCGGACGACATAGGCTTGTTTCACCCCACATAAGTATTAACTGCCAAAGTCTTACTACCGGAGCAAGCCATGGAGAAAAAGCAATCACTAACCTATGGAACACTGGTCCTGACCGCCTCCAGCCTGTTCAACCGATTGCTGGGGTTCGTCTACCAGATTCTGCTCGTGCGGCTGATCCGTGCTGAAGGGATCGGCCTTTTCAGTATGGTCTATCCCATGTACGTAATGGTTTTAGTGCTGGGCAGCGCCGGGATTCCCGTGGCCATCGCCAAGCTGGTGGCCGAGGAGAACGCCCGCAACAATGTACGTCTCGCCTACCGTATCTTTAAAATCAGCTTCATCATGATTGCCGCCTGCAGCCTGTTGCTCACAGTGTTGACCGCCGTGCTGACCCCCCGGGTGCTGGTTCCCCTGTTCCCTAACCCGGATGTGATCCTGGCCTTCACGGTGCTCCTGCCCGGGGTGTTCTTCGTCAGTATCTGCTCCGCTTTCCGCGGCTACTTCCAGGGCCTGCAGCAGATGACCCCCACGGCCGTGTCGCAGGCCGTGGAACAGTCCGTGCGGGTGATCGCAGGCCTCTTCCTGGCCTTTATCCTCTCATCGCGGGGGGTGTCCTACGCCACGGCCGGAGCCTCGGCCGGAGTGGTGATCGGAGAGGCGGCCGGCCTCCTGGTGATGACCGCGATCTTTCTGCGCTACCGGCCGGGGCCTGCGGTACGCCGCGGTGCCGTATCCGAAACCCTGGGGCAGACCTGCGGGAGAATCCTGAGCCTAGCGGTGCCCGTCACTTTGACCCGATTTGCCGCGACCGCCATGCTCTCGATCGATGCCGTCCTGATCCCAAATCGGCTGGTGGCGGCAGGCCTGCAGATGAAGGAAGCCACGGCCGCTTACGGCAAGCTGGTCGGGATCGCGGAGACCCTTTTGTTCACTCCCGGGATCATCACCATCGCCCTGGCTACCGCCTTGTTGCCTGCGGTGGCCGACGCCAAGGCACAGAACAACCCGGTTCTCCTGCAGAACCGGGTCTCATCAGCGGTGCGGATCACTCTCTTCATTGGAGTGCCCAGTGCGGTAATCCTCTATCTGCTGGCCGACCACATCTGCGGCATCCTCTTCGGCTACCCGGATGCGGGGATTCTGCTGGCCACACTGGCCCTGGGCGCACCATTTGTGTACCTGGCCCAGATCACTACGGGCATCCTTCAAGGGCTTGGACGAGTAATGGATCCGTTCAAGAACCTGATGCTCGCGTCCATGCTGAAGCTCGCCGGCCTGTACGTGCTGACCGGTTCCCCCCTGCTCGCAGCCAAAGGGGCGGCCTTGGCTCTGGCCATCCATTTCGTGGTTTTGGCAATTCTGAATCTGCGGGATGTCCAGCGGCACACCGGCCTGGTGCTGGACATCCCGCACTCGGTTGTGAAGCCGGTGTTGGCAGGTGGGGCAATGGTGCTGGTAATCCTGAGCATCAGTCCCGCTGTAGACAGCATCTGGGCCACCCTCTACGCCCTGATCGCCGGAACCGGGGCCTACACGGCAGCTTTGGTGATGGTTAAGGGCTTTACACCGGAGGAAGTAGGCAGGGCCCGGCAGATCGCGGCGCGGATCGGTAGCCGCCTCAGACCTTAATCGGCCACTTTTTCAGTTCCTCGATCATCTGGTAGTTGGTCAGGTCGATCTGAAGCGGGGTAATGGAGACATAACCCTGCCGGACGGCACCGATGTCAGTCCCGTCATCTTCCACATCGGGGCTTTCAGGCTGACCGGCCATCCAGAAGTACTCGCGGCCCCGCGGGTCGGTGCGGCGGTGAATGGCGTCGGTGTAACAGAGGGTGCAAAGGCGGGTGAACCGAACCCCTTTGACCGTACCGGGCGGTACATTGACGTTCAGCAGTGTGCCGGGTGGCAGCGGGTGCTGCAGGAGCAGCGGGGCCAGATTCCGCACGAACTGGGCGGCGTATTCGTAGTCGGCCTCTTCCCAGGTGGCGAGCGACACCGACAGCGCCGGAATACCGTTGATCAGGCCTTCCATGGCGGCGGATACCGTTCCGGAGTAAAGGACGTCGCTTCCCAGGTTCGGGCCGTCGTTTATGCCAGCGATCATCAGATCCGGCTTTTCGTCGATCAGAGATTCCAGGGCCAATTTCACACAGTCTGCGGGAGTGCCGTCCACGATCCAGCCCTTGGCCTTGTCCCCTAGCCCTGGGGCCGTACGGATCCGCAGCGGGCGGTGGACGGTAATGGAGTGTCCGGTAGCGCTCCGCTCCCGGTCCGGAGCGGTAACGTAAACAAAGTCGCTGATCTCCCTGAATGACTCCAACAAATGGATAATCCCGGGCGCAAAAATGCCGTCGTCGTTGGCTAACAAAACCTTCATATGTGGTCGAAACACCTCTATGTTTGATAAATGGAAATGGTCATGGTACCTTCCTTATCCTTGGTCAGTCCGAAGATAAGGTCGCGTTCCTTCAGGGTCTTGTTCAGAAAGTCAACCACTTTGTACATTTCGTCGTAGTTCTGGAACTGCCGGCGGGCCAACAAATCCAGCTGTGAAGGACGTGTGTCCGACATAACAAGCACCCCTAGTTCTTGCGGATGAGGGAAAAGGCCTCCATCCGGGTCTTGGCGTTCGTCCCAAAAATGCCGCGTACGGCGGAGGTGATCGTCTTGGAGCCAGGCTTGTTCACGCCGCGCATAGTCATACACATGTGCTCGGCCTCAATCACCACTAAAACCCCGTGCGGCTGAAGTTTGTTCATTATAGCATCGGCCACCTGGCCGGTCAAACGCTCCTGCAGCTGGGGACGCCGAGCAAAACCCTCCACCACGCGGGCCAGTTTGGACAGCCCGGTGATCACTCCCCGGCACGGAATGTAGGCGACGTGCGCCACCCCAAAGACCGGCAACAGGTGGTGTTCACAAGTGGAATACAGTGGAATGTCCCTGACCAATACCAATTCTTCATGATTCTCGGTGAACATTACCTCCAGTTCACTCTCCGGGTTAACCGAGAGCCCCGCAAAGATCTCCTGGTACATCCTGGCCACCCGGGCCGGTGTGTCACGCAGGCCCTCCCGCTGCGGGTCTTCTCCGACCGCCTCTAGGATCATGTTCACCGCCTGCTCAATCTTCTTAAGGTCCAAAGAACGGTTCCTCCTTAGTTTACGGCATTCCGGCCCAATGGTGCGTCTGCGGAATAACTCGGACGTGCTCCAGTTCAGCGAGGGCAACGCGCTGCAAGTCCAAAATTCGGTCTGCGGAAAGGAAACTCTGCCCTTCACGGCGGGTTACCGGCTGGATCACCAGCAGAATCCCGGGACTAATCCAGCGGATAATCCGCGCCGCCGCCCGCACTTCCTCCCCGCTGGTCGCTTCAGACACCACCGTCTTAACGAAGACCTCCTTGGCCGAAGCCAGACGCAGGAACTCAGCGTGCGTCTCAGGCTGCGGGCGGTCGGTCACGCTCGGGAGCTTGATGTCCATGGACACGATGTCGCAGAGTCCGATCACCCGCTCCAGCGCATCGGGCAGGGTGCCGTTGGTCTCCAGGTAGGTCCGCCATCCAAGGCTCTTCACCCCCGCCAGCGCCTCCAGCAGAAAAATGTCCTGCACCAGAGGTTCGCCACCGGTGAAGCTGACTGAGTGGTACTCGGAAGCCGGAAGTCCGGCAACATAATCCTTAAAGTCAGCGGGGGTTACCGGGTTGGGCTGCTCACGAAACCGCCCCGAACCCGGCTCTTCCTCGAGGCGAAAAGTGGGCGCGGCCCGGAAATCGGTGTCACAGTACGTACAGTCCAGATTACACCCGGCCAGCCGGACGAACAATTGGCGGCAGCCGAGATACGGCCCCTCCCCCTGCACCGAAGTGAACACTTCCACAATCCGTCCGGAGGCCAAGGTCAGGATACCCCCCGTACCTTGCAGCGGGCCTGAAAAATGCCTGCCACTTCCGCCGCGTAGGCGGCGCATACCCGGGAAGCCAGTTCGTAGACCGCTTCCCCGCTCAGGCCTAGGTCGCCTAGGCCGATCGCCGGCACCGGTGCCCCTTCGGCGTTGAGGTTCAGCCCGATGTGAATCAGGGTGCTCACCGGACTCACGGTGGCAATGGACACTGAGAGCTTGCGCTCCCCCACGAACAAGTCATCGCCCGCCCGCGAGATCACGCCCCCGCCCACCGCCTTCTCCAGTGTCTCCCGGATCAGGACGATCAACATGCGCTGGCGGTATACGGCCTTCTCCAGGTCCAAGTCAAAGTGCTCCACAATGAAGTGCAGCATGTCCGGGCTATAGATGAAAGCCCCATCCAACGCATCCTGGGCGTCAACCAGTTTATCGACATCCACCCGGCAGGAACCACGGAAGGAGACGATGCTGTCCCCCTGCAAGCGGTAGCGCCGGAAAGCCCAGAGCGAGGTCAGCTGGGTACCGTCATAGGTCAACTGTTCCCGGTCCACGAGGTGTAATACACTAGACACTCTTCAGCGCCCTCCTGAGTCTCAGACAGCTTTCGCAAGTCCCGCACGGCTCGCCCTCGCCCCGGTAGCAGCTCCAGATTAACTCGAAGGGGAGCCCGAGACGCCTCCCGAGATTCACGATCTCGGCCTTGTCCAGGTGCAAGGTATAGCTTACCAGGCGTACCGGCCTGAGTGTGGAGTAACCTAACGAAGTATTTATGGCCTCTACGAAGCCGGGGGTGTTGTCCGGAAAGGTGGCCCCCTCCTCCCGGTTAAATCCGGCGATCAGGTATGCGCAGTCCAGAGCCTCGGCGAAACAGGCCGCTACGTTGATCAGAACGCCGTTGCGGTTCGGAACCCAGACCGCCCGGGCACTCTCATCCGTCACCTCCCGGTCGTCCAGCACTTGCTCCGACAGCTCCGGTAGCCGAGTCTCCCCAAAGAGGGCTGTGTCCGACACTTCCTTAATAAAGGGCAGATTAACAACCCGATGGGGTACCCCGTAGTGGGCGGCCAGGCTGCGGGCGGCTTGGATCTCACGGGCGGCTGCCAGCTGACCGTAGTCCGCGGTCAGGCACAGAGCCACCTCCATCTCGCGCCGGGCAAAAGCCAAGCAGACCGAAGAGTCGAGCCCCCCGGAAAGTAACACAATTCCCTTCACCGGCTATGCCTCCGAATAACGGACCGAAGATTTGGGTGACTCCCATACGGTAACCGCCTTAACCAAGACGCCCGGGTGATTCTGAATCAGGTCTTCCCTCACGGTCGTAAAGATGTATCGCGCGATATTCTCGGCGGTGGGACTGTCATCTGATGCATCCCCCCCGAAAGCCGGGTGTTCGTTTAGGTAGGAATGATCCAAACCGTCCACGATCTCGCGCAGCAGTGCTTTCAGGTGCCCGAAGTCTAGCAGCATGCCGTCTTTGTTGAGGTCTCGGCCCGCCACGGTCAGTTCGACGTCCCAGGTATGCCCGTGCAGATGACAGCACTTGGCGGGATGATTACACAGCCGGTGCGCCGCCGCAAAGTCGGCGCGAACGGACAACTCGTACATAGTGAGTCTCCTCAATAGCGTTACTGTTGGTGCGTTCTTGAGAACCAGTAGTCAGGAGTCAGGAGTCAGAATGTGGAACCAGAATTCAGGATTCAGAATGTATAAGGAAGAAGCATTCTGATTACTGACTCCCTGATTGGTATTATACCTAATTATTGCATATAAACAAAACGAAACCCGGGGTCTAACCCCCGGGTCGAAACTCTTAACTCCTAACTCCTAACTCCTAACTCCTAACTCCTAACTCCTTGTCCCCGCTCCTGGCTCCTTGTCCCTTGGCTCCCATCTACTGACTACTGACTACTGAATCCTGAATTCTGACTACTTGTCCCCCTGACTCCTGACTACTAACTACTAACCGGTCAGCCCCAGTGACCGGTTAAGGGACTCCGTGGCGTCTGTGGTTCGGCCCAGGGACATCAACAACTCGGCCCGCAAACCCCAGACCGAGCTTTCAGTGGGATTGGCACTCAGAAGCTCATCGTAGACCGCCAGCGCCTCATCAGTCTCGCCCATCCGGTACAGGCATATGGCCCGGTTACAGATATAGGACAAATCGGAATCCAGTTCAAGGGTACGGTCGTGCTGTTGCAACGCCTCACTGTAACGGCCGGCGGACTGCAGACAGAGGGCGAAGTTGTTGCGCAGAGCGGGGTCGAACGGATCAAGCCGGATCGCCTCCCGGTAGTGGTCCAGAGCCTCAGTCAGGCGTCCCTGCTTCTCACAGCAGGCAGCCAGGTTCCCCAGGATTACCTGATCCTTCGGTGCCAGGTTCAAAGCCATCTCGTAGCAGAGAGCGGCTTCTTCCAGACGGTTGAGGTAGTACAGAGAAAACCCTTTGTTGTTCATGAGATCGGAACCGGCTAAGCCGCGTTGCTGGGCCTGCTCAAAGTACTTCAGGGCCCGGTCATACTGCTTCAACTTCAGACAGGCGATCCCTGCGTTGTATAGTATTTCAGATCCGCCGCCGATTTGCGCAGCCACTTCAAAGGCCTGCTGCGCCTGAGTATAACGCCCCAGAGCAAGCAGACAGAGCCCCTTGATGTTCAGGGCACCGGGGAAAGACCGGTGCAGATAAGGAGGGCTAAGGTACTTCAGAGCCCGGTTCGGATCACCGGTCTGCAGATACCAAATGCTGAGAGCACAGAGCACCGACCCCCGGTCGGCTACAATCCCTTCATTCTGTTCATTCACCAGCTCTTCGAGCCACGAAACAAAGTTGGACGGCTCCAGAGCCGGATTGGCCTTCTTAAAGTGCCATACCGACTTGTCAAACTGGCCCTGTCTCAGGTAAACCCGGCCGGCTTCAAAATACAGATCCGGCTGATTCGGATGCTGGGCCAGAGCCTTGTTGATCAATCGAATGGCCGCCTTGTCGGCCTTAAGCCTGGATAACGCTCTCACAGCGGATAACCACAGTTTCAAGTCGGTTTTCTGGACTCTCTCCGACTTCAACGGGTTCCGAATGACAATCCAGCGCATGCGCATCCCTCCCATTTACTGGGATTTCTGCGCCAATAGCCAGATTCCTGCAAGCTTGGGAAAAAAAGTCACCGTCTGGCGCCTATTTTTAGGCCTGTCTTTTTAGTTCATCAATAATCTGCACCCCGGAGCTGGTACCCAGACGATCCGCGCCAGCTTCCACCATTGCCAGTGCAGTGGCCAGATCCTTAATCCCGCCTGCGGCCTTTACCCCCAACTGTTCACTGAAGGACTGGCGTAAGAACCGGATTTCCTCAACGCTGGCCCCAGTCGGGCCGTAACCGGTGGCATTCTTCACGTAGTCGGCACCGGCCCCGGCACCGGTCGCCACCCAGCAGCCCAGAAGCATCTGGTCCCTGGTGAGATAACCGGTTTCTAAGATCACCTTGGCCGAGATATCAATGCGCACGTCACGAGCGGCTTCAATAACCTTATCGATTTCGTTCGCCAGGTAGATGGTGTCGCCTTCCAGGAGCGCCCCGATATTCAGCACGATGTCGACTTCATGGGCTCCGTCCAGAGCCGCCTGTTTGGACTCCAATACCTTAACCGGGATGGTGTTTGCCCCCAGCGGGAAACCGACCACCGAAATGATTTTCACCGGAGTATCCTTTAGTTCCTGTGCGGCCAGCTTCACAAAGCACGGGTTCACACATACGGCATAAAACCCGTACTCCCGGGCCTCGGTGCAAAGCCGCCGGATGTCGTCCTGGGTAGCGTTCGCTTTGAGCAGGGTATGATCGATCATTGAGGCCAGTTGTTGAGCGTTAATCGACAAAACCTCCAGCTTCCATATAATGTTCCTGAGCCAAGACCAGGAGTGTCTCGGCTAACTGGGACATATCAATTCCGGCAGCCTTTGCGGAATCAGGGAACAGGCTGACCGGAGTGAGACCGGGAATGGTGTTTAACTCCAGGATGTAAGGCCTTCCATCTTCAGACAGGATGAAGTCGACCCGCGCCAAGCCGCGGCAACCCAGAAGTTCAAAAGTGCGCACCGCCAGGCGGGCGATCTCGGCCTGGGCCTCATCCGAAATACGGGGCGGAATGATGTGGTGGCTCAAGCCCGGGGTGTACTTTGACTGATAGTCATATAGGCCCGTCTCAGAGATGATTTCGATCATCGGCAGCACCCGCGGGCTACGGTTGCCCAGCAGGGGTACGGTTACCTCGATCCCTGGGATGAACTCTTCCACCAACGCCCGATCCCCAAACTGGAAGACCGTGCGCAGGGCTCCAACGACCTCACCTTGGTTCCGGACGATGGTCATTCCCAGAGAAGAACCCTGCCCGGGAGGCTTCACCACCAGCGTCCCTGCGAACTCTGCCCAGACTGTTTCCGCCAATTCTAGAATTTCTTCTTCATCTTCCGGTCGCCTGTATTCGGCAAAACGCGGTGTCGGTAGGCCTTCAGAAAGCAGGATTCGCTTGGTGGCCACCTTATCCATGGCCAGGGCAGAGGCCAGCACCCCCGAACCGGTGTAGGGAATGTTCAGAAGATCAAGCACACCCTGAATGGTGCCGTCCTCTCCGAGCGGCCCGTGCAAGGCCACAAAGACAATTTCCACCCGGGCTTCCTTGATTCTGGCCGGCAGTTCCGCGCTGATGTCAATGGTTTTAACCTCATAACCTTTGGCTACCAAGGCATCATAAACGGCGCGCCCGCTCTTGAGCGAGACCTCCCGTTCGGCGGACCGCCCGCCCATCAGGATGCCGATTCGTAGAGACACAGACAACCCTCCAACAATTTAATGTACTAAGTAGTTTATTCTTGTTTTGGTAAGAAAAATCCTTCATGTCTTCCGCCAAACCTGGAGTTCTTGTTCCAAGCGCCCGGTGGGTGCTTCCGAGCGATCCCGGACGGAGACCAGCAGGTGATGTGTTCCTTGACAGAACCCGGGCTTAACCCTGCCGACCAGGAACATCTTCGGACCGTCCCAGTTCAGCTCCAGTTCAAAAGTATCCGGTTTGGTCCGAGCCTCATAACCGTTTACGGCAAACGCCAAGGTGGCCGGATCAATGGTTTTACCGGCCTGATTGGGCTGATCACGGAACACGGCGGGAATGACTTTTACCCGAATCTCGCTGAACCCGGGCGGAGAGTGTTCCACACCGGCAGACTGCAACAAGGGAGGCAGGCGCCTTTGAAAACGATGCTGCCCGGCGGTGAAGTCACCGTACTTGCCCCGCATCAGCTCCGTTAAGAAGGCCTTCAGGGCCCCCAGTTTCGGGTCGTGATGGAGGTGCTCCGACAGCTTGCCGACTCCCCACACTCGAACCAGTTCGCGAATGATACCGGCCCGTAGATCGACCAGGCCCCAGAGCAGCCTTAAGTTGAGTGAATTTGGATCCTTGACTAGGCTTACCGCCAGTTCCGGATCGACCAACCGGGTCAGTCGGTCGGCCAGCCCGAACAAAATCGTTCCGGCGCGGGCTGTTTCGCGAATCTTGATGGCCGGTTCCCCGTCGGCTTGGTTGCACACCATCAGGCTCCCCCTACGGGCAATCTCTTCAAAGCTTAGGCTGAAGAATTCATTCAGCACTCTTTGAACGGACATTTCAATGTAGTCGGGCTTCCCGGTACGCCCGGGATCAATACTGTTCGCGACCGTGGTGACAAGTCGGGGATTAAGGTGAACGGCGATATCGTTTAACGCCTTTAGGGCTTGAATAACCTGGTTGAAGCTTTCCCCAAAGGTGGACACAAGTTCCGGAGGGATACGGGTGACCACCCCTTCGTACTGTTCCGACGTCTGAGTCAGAAGGTTTTTCAGTTGTCCGGCGACGATCCTCGTTGGAAATAGTTCGACCCGGTTCTGTCCCAGGAAAGACGAGCCATGGCGGTCGAGCAGGAGCATGTCATGGAAGAACTCGATCAAGGCGTGGTCCGCAGTGTTATACAATGCCAGAATCTCCGGATAGTAGTAGGCGCCCAGCACCCGGTGTGAGTTCGAATAGCCGTGGAACACCGTTTCGTCGTCCGCTTCCGCCAGGACGTCTTCAAGAATCCACCCATCCCGGTCGATCGGGGCGTAATGCACGTACCAATCGGCCAGTTGGTGCGCAAGCCACCCGCAGGCGATGGCAAAATCGGCTTCGGGATAGGTGGTGTCACGCCTGCCGATGGAGGACTGATACCACTCGTCGACGAGCTTGTAGCCAAATACCGAAACCCCGCCCGATGTGTCCGGCCAATAGTTATGGGCGTAGTCATAGACGGTTACCCCGGACAGGATATGATAGCTCGAGACGGCGTCGGCGCTGTTGCCGCCGAATATGAAGGCATCGCGGTTTCGGGCCAGTATCTCCACAATCCTCCGGTTCACCCCCGGATTATGCTGCTGCACTTCCCTTTCCGCAATTTCCAAGGCACGCTTGTTGATGTAGGGGTGTGTGGCGGGGCCCCAGGCCAAGGCCGGGAGGATGGGAAGCAGTAGCAGTCGCACCAGGAAACGTTTAAGCAGTTTCCACATACCATTCAGCCCCCAATAGTCAAATCGTTCCATTCTATGCGGAGGGCTGATGCGCTGCGACAGGAGCAATGGAAACCTTTGTTCGATTGTCCGTTCACTAGTCCGTATGCTATGGTGAGAATAGCAAAAACCTAAGGAGAAAAGTCGATTTATTTGAAATCGATGGACGTTCCTAGAAAGCTACTTCTTCCGCTCTTTAAGACGCTCGTGGTGATTCTGGGAGCTGTCCTTTCCGTGTACCTAATCGGGCCGAATGTGTATGAGGTCCACGGTGTGTCAGTCCGGGCGGCGGTGATGCCTGCTCTGGACAGCCGTACCGTGCTGGAGATACCGCCCATTGGCAGTTTGACTGCGAATACTCATACCGGCCCGGTCGAGTTACGGCTCACCATTACCGGTGTTCGGCCCGAGGAAATCGGTAATGCCCTTCGTAACGAAGGCCAATCCGAGTTGTTAAACGAGGTGGAGAATCGGACCCAAGGCCCGCTGATCCACTTCTTCCTGCGCCAGATCGCAGTGGGCGGTTTCGGCGCGGCCCTGCTCTACTGGGCGGTTTTCCGCCCGCCCGCCCGCCGTCTGCTCATGCCGGCTGTGGGGGGTCTGGTTTTGGTGGCCCTGGCTCTGGGGATTACGTTGCAGTCATACAACCGTGATGCTTTTCGGGAGCCTGAATACCACGGCATAGTCGCTGCCGCTCCCCGTGTACTCCACCTGGCCGATGAATTCTTCGACAAGATTCAGGACTTCCAGGATAAAACCCATCTGGTGGTGCGGAATATGCAGATGCTGTACGGTCAGGTGGACCGGCTTGACTTCATGAGTCAGCCTGGCCACCGAAAGGTATTGGTCATCGCCGATATTCACAACAACTTCGTGGCTCTGGAGTTCATTAACGCCCTGGTACGCCACTTTGAGGTCGACATGGTTCTCGATGCAGGTGACATCACCGATTTCGGTTCTGTGGTCGAGTTGCAGCCTCTCTCTCAGATCGCGGAACTTGGCATCCCCTATGTGTTTGCGCCGGGCAACCACGATTCGCCTGAGGTCATCGAATTTATGCGCCGTCTGCCCAACGTCCAAGTGTTGGAGGGGAGTATGGTTGAGGTTCTAAACATGAAGATTCTGGGCTCGCCGGATCCCTGGGCTTACGGGAACACCGTCGTCGCCGAAAACCTCGAGGAAGAGATCGAGAAGCTGCAGGGTCAGGTCGACGGCCTGCGCTCCGCAATGGAAAACGGCCGGACAACACCGGACATTATCATGGTTCACAACCCGATCGTGGGACGCCAATTCATGGGGGATGTACCCATGATAGTCGTCGGCCATACTCACCAGATCGAGATCTCACAGAGCGCAGGCTCCACCCTGATCAACCCCGGCAGTGCCGGTGCCGAAGGGTTCCGCGGACTGCAGTCCGACAAGGAAGCCCCCTATACGGCGATCATTCTTCATTTTGATCTGGGAAATGGGCTCGTGGCTGCGGACGTAATCAAGTACCAGGCGCTGTCCGGAAGCTTCACCGTGGAACGCCGGCTGCTGGGCAACCCCGTTCCCGAAACTGAAGCTACTAGCCCGGAAATGGAGCTACGCCCGGCATTATGAGTTCGGGTGCTGGCAAATATCATTCAGGGGGCACTGCCCACAGTGCGGGGTTTGGGTGCGGCAGATGTGGTGGCCGAGAGTAACAATGAGAGCGTGGTACTCGTTGAAAAGTACCAGCTCTTGCGGGAGATTCTGGACAAACCTGGCTTGCAGTTTATCGTAGGATTCAGATCCGGAGGTAAGGCCCAGCCGGCTGAAAATGCGGTGGGTATAGCTGTCAATGACAAAGACCGGTTGCCCAGAGGCATACAGGATTATGGAATCCGCAGTCTCCTTGCCGATGCCGCGCAAACCCAATAAACGCGCCCTGAGGATGCCCGCTTCCTGAGCCAGAAAAGCGGACAGATCACCGTGATAATCGTCAACAACCACCCGACAGAAATCCTTCAGCCGGGTGGCTTTTTGGCGAAAGAAGCGGGTGGGCCGGATCAACTCCCACAGTTCCTCATCGGGTACGGCCAGAAGTCTGGCTGCATCCAACACATCTCGCCTCTTGAGGTTGGCAATGGCCGTCTCCACGTTGCGCCAGGCGACCTGCTGGGTCAGTATGGCACCGATAATCACCTCGAAGGTGGTTTCAGCGGGCCACCATTGCCGAGGGCCGAAGTGGTTTGCTAATCGCTCGAAAACATCAAGATACTTTGCCTCGTCCATTGATGCGCATTCTAGGAGAGTTGCGCCTCTTCACCTCATTTTGTGTTATTCAAACTGATCACCAAAGAACTCTCTTCTTCACTATATCTTGCCAAAAACTTACCGTTTAAACTAAGCCCGAAGTGTTTGAAGAATCCCTTACTGGTGATCTTCTTATTCTGAATCTTGAAGCCGCTGTCCGCTCTTCTGACCCTGATGGCGTTCCCATCCCGGTCGTAAGCAAGTTCCACTGATTCAGCAGATAGCTTTTCATAAGCGGTTTTGTTTAAGCGAATGGAGTTCTTTGAGATTGCTACTACAGGCTGTTTTCGGCGAAACAGCGCCGCCTCCTGTTCGGGTAAAAACACTTCAAAAGGCATAGTTAAACCCCCTATTATTAATTGCACTAATATCATACAGGTATATTATTCCAAGAGTCAATAATCATTTTGATTTATGTCTGGCTATCTTGGAGTAAAGGCTCCCTATTACGACCTGTAGGACATCCAACCTACTATTCGTTGCAAGTAATCCTAATAATGCAGAGAGGACTCTACTGCTTTCAGAATCCCCTTAACACACAACTTTGCGCATTTTCTGTCGAATTTTTGCGTTCCTTTGGTCAACCTTCCTCTAGTTGATCACCGTTTCGCAATACTGTTCGGTCAGACAAATCAATGACACCGGATTTGGTATCGGTGCACAGGCCGCTGCCACCCGGATACCCAGTTCCTCAATTGTTTTGATCAACAGCAGCTGGTCCCGGATCTTATATGAAAGGCAATGGAGATGGGCAAAGATGAAATAGTCCACATCCCCCTGCTTGATTCGGGCCAGTGCCGCCTGAAGTCCCGGGCGATCAAGGCTCCAGCCAGCCATCTCCTGGTCGAAGTAAATGTCGATCTCGGTACACCCGATCCGCCTGGCGTACTGTTTACATTGATTAAGCTGAACCTGAACAGGAGAGCTTTCGTCCACAAATCCGGCTTCACGCGCGTAAACAATGGCATTCATGTGATGCACTCCCTTTTCCAACTCCGTCCTCAACATTAATATACGGTCAGGAGTGGTTTATTGCCCCTCATTGCCTCCTAGCAATAAAAGTCAAGTCTGTTAATCCTTATCCTGTGACCGGTCAATCCCTTGACAAAAGAACCGCCGAACGCTACACTAGAGAATGTGAAAAAACGTCGGAGTGGCGGAACCGGCAGACGCGCACGTTTGAGGGGCGTGTGGTTTAACACCGTGGGGGTTCAAGTCCCCCCTCCGACACCAAATCTTAGAGTGACAAGGCTTTTGGCGTATTTGATCAAAAGTCTTTTTCTATGCTATGCGCTACTCGCTGGAGATGATTCCCGAATAGTGTTGCCCAACCTGCCCTGCCCACATATTGCAATTCGGATGGTGGGATGTTAAATCAGGGAGGTGATCCGTGTGAGCCACAAGAAGGATAATGACCGTCTGCGGACTCAGAGGCAGCTCGACAAACTGAAATGGGAGACAGCCAATGAACTGGGCTTGAAGGACGACCTGTCCACCCTGGGCAATGCACTGACGTTGGGTGACGCAGATAAAATCGGTGGCAACACGACCAAGAAACTGGTGAAAGCCGGTGAACGGGCCATCGCCGAGGAAGGAGACCGGAAGGCTCGGCTGAATCTGAAGGAGAACCAGTAATCTACAGGTAACCTAGAATACGGATCTGCTTGTCGGTCCCCGACACTTGTTGGGGATCGTTTGTTTATGGAACGGACCTATTGCCCGGGTCAGCCATCTCCAGGGCGGCCTGAGCCAGCATCAGTCCTGCGGACGCATTCCGGTCCACTCCTCAGGGAAATACTTCAGGTTGGAGTGCCCGGTTCTCGATGGCGGTTGCAGTTCCGGGGTAAAGCCGGGGCGCTGGAACTCCTTTACAAAACAGTCGCGGTAACCCGCTCCCAAGAAGATGTCGTTCACCAGCTGGTATCCGGTCAGCGCCGCATACCGCTCCGCGATGGCCCGGTCTCGCTCCAGATGCTGATTGAAGTACAACCAGTAGATAACCCTTCCAGTGCTGTGGTAGGAAGAGGTGATGAGCGGATCAACCCGATAGGTGAAGTGTAATAGAAATGGTTGCATTGTTGCGTTTTTCGACAGGGTTTTCTAAATTCCCTGCATCGGTCTCTTGGTGCTATTAGGGAAAAGATGATGTGATTCATCGAGGAGAGGGGCAAGACGGAAAAAAGGAAGGGAATTGCTGTCTGCGGGGCCTCAGTGCTGCTCCCGTTGAAAAACCGGAAGATCCTCGCCCCCGATCGGCCTTTCCTGGAGAATCTGCCCCAGGTAGATCACCAAGAAATGGGTCGGCCAAACGGGTTTTTCCACGGGGCAACATTCCACCGGGGCACACACCAGGTCGGGCCAGTCCTGTTCCGACAACGCCTCTTCGGGGGAATAGAACTGCTTCACCATGGTCCCGGCCCATTCCCCGCAAACCGGGCATTTCCCGGCCAGTACCGCAGTCATCAGGGTAATCTCTTCAGGAACGATCTTCATAACACCCTCCATAATTAGGTTATCTCTATACTCTATTCTAACAGGAATGACATGACCCCGCATTCAATCCGTCTTCGCCTCTCCCAGTTAAGAATATTTTCCTTTACAAGCTTCTCCAGTCTTGGGATACTTATCTGTAGACAAGTGTTTTGTGAAGGCAATGGGAGGAGTAATCTGACTCATTTGTGTCTGGCACATCCGGCCCATGCGATTTCAAACATTGAGATCGAGTGGGAAGAAACTGTCGGCGGCTGGTACACCGATCGGGGTTGGCGGGTGGGCTGAGCCTCTAGAGCGTTGGGAAACAAACAACCGTGGTTTACAGGTATACATCGCGAAGCTCAAGGTCGAACCCCGGTACGATGACTATCAGAAGCCGGAACCGCTGGCATCGACCACCTCAACACCCTGTTTGATCAATGCTATCTAAAGGGGTTGCGATATTATGATCGACCGGCATTTACAGATCAGTGCAGACCCGGATTCGCCTAAACTTCTAATGAAAGAGTTAGGCTTGAAGGATAGTTTCCAATTCGAATGCCGGTTGGAATGCATGGGCATGTGTTGCAACAGCATCCGCATTGTGCTTGACCCCTGGGATGTGGAAGTCCTCGCACGCCATCTGGGGCTCGGGGGTAAGGCTTGTATTGACCAGCACTGCACTCTGGAGTTCACGCCCGAGTCACACTGGCCTATCGTCTGGCTGGCCGGAGCGTACAGTGGTCCTTGCACGTTCTTAAACAGTGATAATAAATGTAGTGTCTATACCGCCCGCCCCACAATCTGCCGCACTTACCCGCTAGGCCGGGCGGTTCGCATTGACGAAGACGGACAGGCCGTGGAAAAGGTCTTTCTGGTTGAAAAGGCCGCGTTTTGCCTGGGCGGACTCACTGAACGCCTAAGAACGGTGGAAAGCTGGCTGAACAATGAAGGGGTGCGTGAGCGAGCCCCTCTGTCGAACCTATATCTTGCGCTCATCTATTACGCCGAGACGGAACTGCACTCACCGAAGTGGATGAACAAGCCCATAGCGAACATGCTTCACCCGCTTCTCTTTGCCCCGGAGATGCTGCGCGCGAAACTCGACATCGGAGAGGATCTGGATCATGCAGAGTTTTACCGCCGCCGTCTCGATGCTGTGAAACTGCTGCTAACCGATTTGGCGGCTGGTTTTGGGTGTGGGCCTTTAGCCGCAAAGGCTGAGGAGAGTGTCTTCAAGGAGAGTATGATGGAACGCATCCGCCACGTCTTGGCGATCGGTGAACGACCGGAAATGTAAGCACAAGCTAAGAGCCCCTTCCCCGGCGGGAAGGGGCTCTATCTTTTCAGATTCTACTGCTCGTCCTTGTGGGGATGCTGAGTCCGGTTGACCGGCAGAAGCGATCCGGCTCCTATATCCCGTGGAATAGTTTGGTGTACATTAAGTGAATTACTAACCTTTACTAGTGGCAGACAAAGGCTGGTCAATGATCATCCTTTCCCCGGATGAAGTCTGCCGCCTCATCCAATGAAAGCGCCAGCCCTCTGGTCTTAACACCCTCTGCCTGATCATACCGAATGCTACCAAAGATCACACCCACTACCCGACCGTCGCTGCTGATCACCGGACTTCCGCTGTTCCCTTGGTGAATCGTGGCGTCCACTTCAAAGACCGGCACCAGAATACTCTCCAGACGAACATAGGACGCCACAGTTCCCCTGGCAACAATACTCTCCAGGCCCAGAGGACTGCCGATAACGGTGACTGTTTCATCAATGAAAGGCTTTCGACCCCAATCCGGGCTTATCGCCGGAAGGCCAGCCGCTTCAAGTTCAACCACAGCCAGATCCAGTTCCGGCTTGCTACGCCAGGTTTTAGCCGGATATGTCGGACCGTTTGGAAAGGATACGGTAATACCGGTGGCATCGGCGATCACGTGGTGATTGGTGATAATCCGGCCGTCAGGGTGGATGTTAAACCCGGTCCCCGACTTCCGGCCCACCGAAAGCCGAGCCGCCGGTCCCCCCTGGGTATCCTGGAACACCACGTCGATTTTGACTACGGCCTGGCGGTACTGCGTTACATCAGGATCGTCCGAAAACCGGCCTGATTCGAAGATGAAGTCCAACGACGGCAGGAAGAGCGCGGGCCACGAGGTTACCGCCACAAACCCCGCAAACACCAGCAAAACAATTAAGGCTAAGATTCGTTTGATCATATCTCCATTATACACTCTTGCCCTCGGGACGCGCGGCAACAAGACACCCCCGTCCACAGGCAACGGGGGTCAATGAACCCAGGATATGAGTAGCGGTCTCCTACGATGACCTACCGATCAACACCACCGGAATCTTGGACATTCCGATCACCTTTAAGGCTACGCTGCCGAACAGAAGACCGCTGAAGTGACCGGCTCCGGTGCTTCCCATGACAATGTGGTCGAATCCGTTTTCAGCTGCGTACTTGCAAATTGTCGGACCTGGCTCTCCCTGGAGGCGGACGGTCTCAATTTCGAAACCCTCCTTGCGAAATACCTCCTTCGTATCGGCCAGGCGCTGACTGACCATATCATTCACCGCGGTGGCCACATCCGGGTTATAAGGGGTTTCATAGGCGGCGATGCGGTGGGCCATCCGGTCCACGGAAAGGGTGATAACCTTGATGTCCGGCTTCTCCTTCAGGATTGCGGCAACATACAGGGCTGCCTTAATAGACGCCGGGGACCCGTCCGTGGGCAACAGGATCTTTTTGAACAGCATACATAGCTCCTCCTTTTCAAGGTGGTAGTATAAGTATAGTTTCATATACGGCTTGCGAGCAATATGCTAGTTCGTGACCTGCAGTTATCCACAAAAGGGGACAGGCTACTTTTTACCTACTCGTTATCTCTAACCCCTAGGTGGAAAAGGGGGATAGGTATCTTTTTCTCTACCGTGTTTCCCTAACCCGTCCCTCTTCTGAAACACTAGAATCAGAAGAAAATGTACGTCGTTGTCAGGGAAAAAGCAGACTGTCCCCATTTTCCCCTACAGCATGCCGACGGGGCCGTAGGCCCAGAGCCTCATCCCGCCTTCCATTGAGCGGACTTTGGTGAAACCGGCTCCTTTGAGGGCCCGAAGCGCCTCATAGCTCCGGATGCCCAGGTCACAAAAAACCACGATTTCTTTGTCCCTAGAGATGGAATCGATGCGCTCCCGAAGCTCGCCCATAATCACGTGAAGCACACGTTCATCATTCATCGGCTTGGAGTCGTGCTCCCGTTGGGTGCGCACATCGAGCAGAATAAAGTCATCGCCCCTCTGCAGTTTGTCCCACACCTCACGGGGACTGATCATGGGTATCAGGCCTGAATTCTTGTTGCGCAACGTGTTCGCTGTATGCTGGAGAGGATCGATGGTGGTGTTAAATGGGGGTGCATAACCCAAGTCCAGGTCGACAATATTGTCCAGGGTGGCCCCAAAACTGATGGCCGTGGCGGCAACGTCGATCCGCTTGTCCAAACTACCCGGCCCAATTCCCTGTACGCCCAGCAACCGGCCCGAACCCGCTTCCGCGATTACTTTAAGAATCACCAGGCTGTGCTGGGGATGGTAGTGACTGCGGTCGTGGGCGGGTGTGATCGCCGTCTTAGTCTCGTAACCGTAGTCTTGGGCCTGTTGCTCTCCGAGTCCGGTACGGCCCACGTTCCAGTTCTTCACCTGAAGGAGGGCGGTGCCGAGGATCCCGTTGTATTTACTGCGGCGTCCGGCGGTGTTATCACCGACGACTCTCCCCTGACGGTTGGCTGAAGAAGCTAGGGGGACATAGGTATGCCGTCCGGAAAGGATGTTCACGTTCTCCGCACAATCACCACAGGCGTAGATCTCCGGATCGCTGGTTAGCATATACTCATCCACCCGGATCGCCCCGGTGTTTCCGATCTCCAGGCCGGCCTTAAGGGCCAGGTCGATGTTTGGCCGCACGCCCACCGCCATGACTACCATCTCCGCGTCGAGGACGGCCTGGTCGGTAACCACCCGGCTGACCCGGCCATTCTCCCCTTCAAACCGTAGCACCTTCTGGCCCAGGGCAAAGTCAATGCCCTGACTTTCCAAGCGGGTCTTCAAAACTCCGGCCAGGTCTTCATCCAGAACACCCGGCAGGAGCTGTTCGCGCAGTTCCACTATCGTAGTCAGGATGTTCCGGTTGCTAAGCGCCCCGGCGACCTCCATTCCGATAAACCCGGCGCCAACGACCACTGCTTCGTTCACATCTTCTACCGTCTCCATCAAACGTAGCAGGTCACCTGGGTTGTTCAGGCCGTATACTCCCTTTAGATCCCGTCCTTCGAACGGCGGAATAATCGGCGAGGCACCCGTGGCCAGCACCAGTTTATCGTAGGGGATCCACCGCTCTTCCCCGCCGGCTAGATCCCTGATCAGTACGCTCTTCTTAACCCGATCCACTTCCAGAGCTTCGGTTGAAGTCAGCACCGTGATGTCCTTCTCACGCAGGAAATACCCCTCATCACGGATCACGTCATAAGCAGTATTAAACAACTCCTCGAAGCTGTCTATCTGGCCGTCTAGAAAAAAGGGCATCCCGCATCCGGCGTAGGAAATCCACCGGCTCCGGTCAATAACCGTAATCTCAGCGTTGGGCAACAGGCGGCGGGCCCGGGCAGCGGCCTTTGGACCGGCAGCTACCCCACCGATAATCACCAGTTTAAGATCCTGCTTCATTACCTATCTCCTCCCGATTGAGTATTCATTGATAAATCTCACTATGATAAACCCAAGTAAAGTAATAATATCACAATCGGACTTACCGCTTGTAACGATTTTCCGCAAGTCTGACGATTCAGACGGTATGCCTACAAGTTCAATTGGAAACCATAGGAGCAAATGTCAGGGATAGGTATGCGGAAAGAGAGATTCCTAACTCGACTGTAAACGGAGTGAGCGGTGTGAATCTGGAGGAAACGGTAGGGCAATCAAATCCTAAAGGTGGAATCGTTCGCAAAGAAATAGAGGAAGCGGTCTGTTACGGTTCGCCCGGTCAAGACTTCCACGGCCTCGGTGTACAGCGCCAGTTGAGTTCCGTACCGTGCGAATGCTGCCTGCTCGTCGCCCGGGGGAAAGCGGTCCGACTTATAGTCCACAATGACATACCCGCCTGTCTCATCCAGCAGGCAGTCAATCACCCCCTGAATTAGGACCAGTGAAGTGGATTCCTCTGAAATCCCGGGGTACAAGCGCGAAGCGGGCAGGCGTAGGGTGAACGGCATCTCCCGGCTTACCAAAGCCGCACCCCTGACCCGGTATCCAAGCGGAGAAGCGAAGAAGCGGGCAATGGCCTGGCCGTCCACAGCCTCGGCCTGTTCGGAGGTGATGATCCCCCGCAGAACCATCCCTGAGATCTGGACGCCCACGTCCTGTTCATCCAGGCGGGTGTTCAGGTCAAGATGTTGCAGTACCAAGTGGAGGGCTGTACCCCGCTCAGCCCCGGTAAGCACTGCATCTCGTTGCAGAAAACGGGGCCGGGCGGTGAGTGCCTGTGGCCGTTGAGACTGCACAGCACCCTCAGTGAAAACCGGATCCATGCGCCGTTTAAGCTCGGTGGCGGTAAGCTTTACCGGAATCAAAGTTTCCGAGTACGAAGGGTAGGTCCAGGCCAGCCGCCGGTGAACAAGGGTAGCATCGGGGCTGTCCGGTTGCGGCGTAAAGGGGCGCTGTTCAGAAACCGTGGAACCACTGGGCTGGGTTGCGCTTGTAACCTGTACCAGCCAACGGCTCGGGTGGTCTACAACCGCGTCGCAGTTCGGCTCCGAACATCTGCCAAGCTTACGTATCGGGGCTCCGTCTGGGTGCCTGACAACGGCCCGGCCGATCCAATCCAGAAAACTCCGGGCCCCTACCACATCAGCGTCTTCCAGAGGCCACGTTGGGCGCGGGAGTCCTTCGCACCAAGCCTTTGCGGACTTTGCCAGGTTTTTGGACGATCCCACTAGGATCAGTCTTTCCCTGGCCCTGGTCATCGCCACGTACAACACGCGCATTTCCTCCGCCAGTGCTTCCCGCCGCAGACGGTAGCGCGTGCAATGCTTAAGCAGAGTCGGGTAACGGAGTCGGCGGATCGGGTCAATCACATCTGGTGAGAAACCCAGATGCCGGTGCAGCAGAAAGTCTCTGGTACCGTCCTGAAGGTTAAACTGCTTACCCAGGCCAGCTACAATGGTAACCGGGAATTCCAGCCCTTTGCTACGGTGAACGCTTAAAACACGTACGACGTCTTCCTTTTCACCCAGAGTACGGGCGGTACCGAGGTCATCCCCCTTCTCGCGGATCCGATTGATGAAGCGCAGAAAGCGGAACAAACCGCGGTACGAAGTCTGCTCATACTGCCGGGCCCGGTCATGGAGAGCACGCAGATTGGCCTGGCGCTGGATACCGCCGGGCAGGCCGCCTACGAATTCGTAGTATCCGGTGTCCCGGTAAATCTGCCAGATCAGCTCGGGCAGCGGTGCCCGCCGGGCCAGGGTACGCCACTCTTCCAGTTGCTCCAGGAAGGACTGCACACGTCCGGCCAAGAACCCTTCAGTATCGGCAGCCGCCCGAACAGAGCCGAAGAAGTCTCCCCCCGAACGGGCCAGGCGCAGGGCAGCCAGGTCGGATGCCGTAAACCCGAAGAGTGGTGAGCGCAACACTCCGGCCAGAGGGATGTCCTGGTGGGGATTGTCGATCACGGTTAGCAGCGAAAGCAGGGTCTCCACCTCGGTGGCTGCGAAATAGCCGGAGCCGAGATCCGCATACACGGGAATACCGTGCTGGAGGAAAACCTCCACAAAGGTGTTTGCCCAATTTTTGGTGGTGCGCAGGAGCACCACAATGTCACTATAGGTCACCGGACGGTGGGTGCCTGTTTTCCGATCGTAGACCAGGGTGGGAAGGGAGTCGTGTGAACCGTGAACCAAATCCATAATTCGGGCCGCCACCAGGGCCGCCTCTAACTCCGGAGTGTCCAACCGGCCACCGGTTTCCTCTTCCAAAGCGTTTTCCCCGCCGGGCTCAATACCGGAATCTGATTCAGGAACAGGCGATGAGTGGTCAATTATATACAATTCCGTAGTCTCCGAACCGGTTCGGCTGGCAACAGCGGCTGGATAGTCGGCGCCGTAACGTAGTGCGGCGGCCTCGTCGTAAGCGATCTCCCCGGTCTCCGGCCGCATGATCTGGGCGAAAACGTAGTTTACGGCATCGACCACGACACGAGTACTCCGGAAGTTGGTGGCCAGATCCAGTCGCCGGTCAGGACCGCGACCCGCGGCGGACGGATAGGTATGGTATTTCTCCAGAAACAACCCCGGCTCCGCCAAGCGAAACCGGTAAATGCTCTGCTTAACGTCTCCCACCATGAACAGGTTGGATCGGCGGTCTCCCTGACGACTCACCAGCTGGAGTATGGTCTCCTGAACCGCATTGATGTCCTGGTACTCATCGACCATCACCTCATCGAAGCAACGCCGATATTCCTCTGCCACCGGTGACGGGACAAGCTCATCTGGCCTCCCGGCATTCAGAATCCGGAGGCAGAAGTGCTCCAGATCGCTAAAGTCTACCAATCCCCGGCCACGCTTGGCAGCGCTGAAAGCCTCTTCAAACCGAATGGTCAGGTTCACCAGAGATTCGAGCAAAGGCCGAACCCGGTGCACATCTTGGAGCCAGTCCTCGGAGGGCCGCTGGAAAAAGGCGTTTTGTAGGTCAAGAAGGATTTTCTTGGCCTTATTCCGGAGCGTTTTAACCTGTTCCTTAAGTTCCTCGTCTCCGTCACGACAGGCCTTTAGTGTTCCGAACGACAGCTCTTGAAATCTGTGGTACATCTCCAGCCACGAGGTTCTCCCAGCCTGGAGCAGGACGCCGGCATACTCGACCTCACTCTGGAGAAAGGGCAGATAAACCCCTGGCCCATCTGCCTGTCCGGCAATTGCGGCCGATTGCAGCAGGCAGGTCTGCGCAACCCTAATCTGGGCGGTAATCTCCCTGCGCAGATCATCCACCCAAAAAACATCATCCAGACCCTGTCCTTCCGCATGCTCCCAAAGGCCTAACGCCTGATGCAGCCACTGGTGCGGCCAGGGAGTGCTGCGGGCGAAATCATATAGGCGCAGGACAAGATCCTGCAAATCCAGATCTCCCTTTTCACCGCCGTAGGTGTCAGCCAGGGATGCAAACGGGGCCGACGTATCCGCAGACCCATACTGCGTCTCGAACAGGCCGGTCAGCACGTCCAGGCGCAGCAGGGCCAGCTCATTCTCGTCTCCAACCCGAAAGGACGGGTCAAGACCGATCAGGTGAAAATACCGGCGCACCGTCTCCAGACAGAAGGAGTGCAAGGTGGTGATCGAAGACTGCTCGAGCAGACCGAGTTGGCGTACTATTCCGGGTGATACGGACGACCCGGCAGCAGTCTGCTGCAGGGCAGTCGCAATCCGGTGCCGCATCTCCGCAGCCGCAGCGTTGGTGAAAGTGACCACCAGGATGCGGTTGATGTCTACCGGGCGAACCTCATCCGTCACCATCCGAATCGCCCGTTCCACCAGAACCGCCGTCTTTCCGGCCCCCGCCGCCGCAGATACCAGTAGGTTCTGGCCACGGGTTTCAATGGCCTGCAGCTGCTCTTTCGTCCAGCGTTTATCCCCCATCCCTCCCCTCCCCCTTTCCGAAGCCCTGATGGCGCTGATGGATCCAGAGTTCACTCGGGCTTGGCACGGTCAGGAGCCGGTAAGCGTTGCCCCCGAGCAAGGGATCGTAATGGCAGACCGGTTTGAAAGGGCAGAACCGGCAGGCCGAGTAAACGCCCAGAACTGCGGGGGCGATATCAATGACGCCCCTGAAGGTCTGCTCTCCGGCCGTACGAATCAAATGATGCAGGTGGAGACGCAGGTTTTCCAGCTGTTCTTCTGTGACTACCGAAGAGGATCGGTGGAAGGCACCTTTGGTGGTAATTCCGGCCGGAACCAGGCGTGACATGCGACCGGGGACCAAATCGCGGTCCATCAGGGACAATACGTCCGGGTTCGCCACCAGCAGTCCGGTCATTTTCATCTTCTTAACAATGCGGGCCTCGATGTCTGCGTCATCCAAAGGCCCGTCTGCAGACAGCAGCGGATTATAGGCGCGGAAGTAGAGCATCCCCCCAGGCTTCGCTTCGTGCCCAAGCAGTTGGGAGGCACAGGAAAGGGCAACGTCTAAATAGGCCAGCAACTGAATCTGGAGCCCGTGATAGACCATCGAAAGATCAGGTCTGGCCACCCCGGACTTGTAGTCGATTACGCGCAGGTAGTGGTGGTCTCCGTCACGGGCGACGTCTAGGCGGTCGATGCGACCCCCAAGTTCAATCGTGCGCCCGTTTTCCAATCGGATCGGAGGGGGTGTCAAGGCCGCTCCCGGACCAAAGCCGAGTTCCAAAGCGACCGGACGAAATCCGCTCTGTCTGGCGTGTTCAGCCAGGACGGAGGCGGCCCGGGTCACTGTTTGCTGCACCTTGGCTCCCAGATGCCGGTACCGGGCGGTGCTGAGCAGTATCTCATGCTGTAAGGACGGGGTCAGTTCGGACACGACCTCGGCCGCCAGATCGGCACAGTCTGTCTCAGTCAGTAACGCCCAGTCACCCACCGTTTCCTCCGCCCGTTCTGCAAACCGGCGGAGCGCAGCGTGCAAGAATTCCCCCAGATCAGGAGCACCAAGCCGGTATTCCTGGCGCTCCCGCAGGCGGAGTCCGTAACTGCTGAAATGGGCAAACGGGCAGGAGTTGAGCTTTTCAATCCGTGAGACACTGGTGCGCAGAGGACTCCCATAGAGCTGTTCGGCCTGCTCAGCCGTGAGTTCTGCTTCCCGATTCATATAGGATAGGCTACGTACGACTGAGGCGGTGCGGGCCGACAGCTTCGGGTGGGCGGTGAGCCAGTTGTATACGTCCCACCAGATAGCGGAGATCGGGTTTCCCCGCAATTGTTCCCGCAGTTGGACGGCGAGGAACGGGATAACGGTGTTGGGCCGGGCGATGTAGTGGAGTTCGTTCTGGCCCGGAGCGGGCTCGACGGTGTAAACCACTTCCCGCAGAGCAGGGAAAAGACGCTGGATGCGGTCGATCAGAACCGACGGGGCAAGAGCCCGGCCCTCCTCTTCGGATAGGGCGTAGCTTACCCAGAGATACTCTGAGGCCCGGGTGAAGGCGATATAGACCAGGAATTGTTCCTCCAGGTGTCGCTCCCAGATGCCGGGTGAAAGCACTACGCCGCTCTCAGCGAGCTTACCCCGTTCCGTATCGGTAAACAGTCCGTGCTCGGAATGCCGGGACGGGAGGACGCCATCGTTTACCCCAAGGACGAAGGCCGCCCGGATGTCGGGATTCCTGGAACGATCCAGGGTACCGATTAAGACCTGGTCGACAGCCGGCGGGATTAGGGCCAGGTGCAGGCTTTCCAGTCCGGCGTCCAGGATGCGGGTATACTCCTCAAGGGGAATGCTCTCCGCCCCAAGGCAGTCAACTAACTGATCAAATAGGTCGGTGATGCCGTTCCATAACTGCGCGTATTCCCGGGCCGCTTCGGGCTTCCCAGCGTCTTGGGCCTGCCCGCTCCAGGCTTCCAGTTGTCCCGGAACATCCAGGCGCAGGAGCAAGTTGACCAGGCCGGCGGTCAGTTGGGTCACATCGGAGGCCTTTCGTACCTCCCGTTCAAAGGCGGCCAGCGCGTCTGTCCCGATCCGGCGGATACGGTTAATCCGTTCCAAGAAAGCTTGTTCCCCTTCAGACGGTCCGTTTTCCGCCTCGTCCAGGTGGCGGCGGCGCCGATAGGCCCAGTCCGATCCATCCGTCCAGCGGGAACCCTGAATACCGTACGCTAGGACGTAGTTTTCCAGAAGGTCTACCGACTCACGGTCCACCGGTGCCAAGTCGGTCTTTAGGTACCTGAAGACCGGGTCGTAAGCCCAGCGACTGAGTACCGTATCCAGTGCCGAGCGGATCAACTCCACTACCGGATGATGCATCACCCCGCGCTTCAGATCAACAAAAAACGGGATGCCGTGATCGGCAAACACCGTCTGGATTAGTTCCTGGTACAGGTCAGGTTGCCTGAGAACAACGCTGATCTGCCGAAAGCAATAGCCCTGATCGCGACACAGGTGGATAATCTCCCGGGCGCTAGCCTCCACCTCCGCGCGCCGGTCGGCCGCCACGGACAGTAACAAGCCCGCCGGTTCCCCGACAAAGACACCCGCGGCCTCACCGGCCAAGTTTTGTTCCAGATGGGCGATGGCCGGTGACAGCTGAAACCGGGGGTTGACCGTCAGGTGCACCGGAGGCTCAAGAGCCATCCCCTCCTGCTGCGCAAATTCGGCGATACGGCGGTAAGTCTCTCTGGTAATGTGAAACACATCGCTGGTAGCTACTCCGGATAGCGCTTCCGGGCCGTTTAGGCATAAGGCGATGTTCACCCTTTGGGCGTGTCGTATTAAAGCCTCCAGAACCGTATACTCCTGTGGCGTAAAACCGCTAAAACCGTCCACCCAGACAGTACTGTCCTGGATGATCCCCGAAAGGGGAATGCTCCGGGCGAGTGAATCCAGGTAGTCGTCCGGATCGGTATGACGCCCAATCATCGCATTGTGCAGGTCGGAATAGAGCAGCTGGAGGTCATCGATCTTATCACTTAGACTGGTCTCGCCGGCGGAACGGAAGGAGACTGCCGCCGAGGCTAGTGTTTCCGAGCTTATACCGTAGACCCGAAACTCGGAGATAGCCCCGGCAATCCGCTCCAGAAAACCAGGGGCGGCCGGAATCCGGTTGAAGGCCTTCAATTCTGCGCGGTGTGCTTCGAGGAAGCGCCTTAATAGCATCTGCTTCGCCAGATCCCCGATGTGCGGTTCGGCTGCCCCGCCGACTTCGGCCAGAATGCGATGGGCTAAACGCCTGAAGCTGAGGACTTCGGCTCTCAAAAAACCACTTAACCCGGGACGGGAACACAGGGCGTGTTCGGTCTGAAATGAGGCTTGCTCCGGCACCAGGAAAACGAGTGGTGGGCCGAGCGGGGACTCGCGCAGGGTTTCGGCGATCTCTTCCAGACACAGGTGGGTCTTCCCGGATCCCGCCCTCCCGGTAATAAACCGTAAGCTCATCTCAAACCGTATCCTCCACAGTTAAGCTACTGGGGAGTATTCGCGATTCGATTTACCTGATCCTGCCTGGAAACTTAAGGGTCAGACCCTTAAGTTTCTGAACTGAAGTTACTGTTCTCCAGGGGCGGGAAACGGGGACAGGCATCTTTTTCTCTTCCGGGATTCCTGACCGATGCCTTTGATGCAACACTACATTAGTCAGGAACTGTGTGTCCTTGTTCGGGAAAAAGCAGCCTGTCCCCGATTCCCTCACAGGTGTTGGCACTTCTGAGAGGGAGGCGCTGACAAATGAAAAAACCGCCGATGCGGTTTTTTCAAAATAGCCGGGATTACTGCAGTTAGTCTGCCTTGACTGCAGGACGGAACATGTCGAGGATACCAAGCAGGACCCAGGCCAATCCGAAACCGAGGATTCCGGCGCCAAGTGTACCACCGATTACAAGCCACCCGATCAGAGATACAATGACACCGATACCAACTACGATCCAACTGGTTGTGATGCCGTTCATGAATAATACCTCCCACGTTAGAATTAATACTAGCCATAGACTGTCCAATTCTGGCGTGCTCAATGCAAGAATGCGGAAAAATTTCTCAAAATAATCATACGGCTGCGGTATTTTGAAAACAGTCTTGCTCTTGGTTCATCCCAATAAACGGAGCAGGACTACCGTACAAAACCTCGAATGGTTACACTATTATTGGACAAAAAAGAGAAAGGGAGGTGTGCGGGTTCAGAGTACTGCTTTTTGACCTTGACGGCACGCTGTTGCCTATGGATACTGGACAGTTTCTGCAGGCCTATCTGACCACCCTGGCACCCCACTTCGCTCCTTTCATGCCACCGGAACAGTTTGTTCAGGAGCTGTTACGGGCTACCAGGGAGATGGTGGAGAACACCGAAGGAAGCAAGACAAACGCCGAAGTATTTTGGGAATCCTTCCTAGGCAAAACAAGTTTTGATCCTGAACAGACATTCCCTGTTTTTGAACAATTCTACCTTTCGGTATTCCCTAAGTTACACGTCCATACCCAGCCCACACCGCTGGCTCGGGAGGTCCTTACGAAAGCCGCCGCGCGCGGGTGTGAACTGGTACTGGCCACTAACCCCGTGTTTCCCAGAATCGCCATTGAAGAACGCTTGCGCTGGGCTGGGATCGCTGATGTCCCCTTCCGCCTGATCACGGACTACGAAACGATGCATTACTGCAAGCCAAATCTGAGCTATTTCCAGGAGATACTGGAGAAGGTGGAAGTTGACACGGCTGACTGCCTGATGATCGGCAACGATCCGGCCGAGGACATGGTGGCGGCTGAACTGGGGATATCCACTTACCTGGTGGAGGACTGCGCTGTCGTGCGGGATGAGCATACCGCAGCGAACATCAACCACCGGGGAATGCTGGAAGAGCTCGTTTCATTTCTGGATAGCCGCTCATTCAACAACGGGCACCACAAATGATGAGAACCTGAGCCCGACTATAGTTGGAAAGGAAATACCGATGCCTAAAGTACTGGAAAATGCCTTCTTAACTGCCCGTAACGAGCCGTCTGTCTCAGTGCATTTGGAGGTAGCCGGCGTGACTGTGCCGGTCGTAATCACTTCTGAGCCCGACAGCATCGCCGTGAGCATTACTACCGTGGAACCGCACCTCTGCGAGGAAGTGCTTCGAAACGTCTTGTCCATTCTGGGACAGCCACCGGACATTTTCTATACCGGCAGCCCAGGTGAAACAACTCACAATCGCCTCTTCACAGGAGTCTGGGGACATCCCGAAAAGAGTTTCGAGGATGAGCTGAAGCCTTTGCTGAAGGGGGTGCTGGTTGCCGAAAACAAAGTCCTGATGGTCAGCGACAGGCTGTATCACTATCTGGTACCCACTCATCCCGAGGAATGGGACGAAAACCAGGTGGAAATGTGGAAAGGGTTTTGGAATCTGCGCCTTAGAGACGTCGCAACCAGGGATCGACTGCTCCAAGAAACCGATCCCAAGGTTTGGGACTATTTCCGGGTCATCGCCGGAAACGTAACCGAGCAGTTGCAACAAGCATACGAAGCGCTTGAGCAACTTGATCAGCCTCTAAAGGAGCGTATGGAGAACCTGCTCCTGTCCGCCGCGGTCTCGGGGTACAACTTGTTCTATCTGGAGTGCCTCCGGAAAAACCTTTCCGTCTCCTCGTCCGTGGGGGGGATTGACCCAAACCGGATGATGCAGGAGGTTGTTAACCGTTTGTCCTGGGATAATGTACCGCCCGGACTACCCGAGGTGTTGAATGAGATCAACGTTACTGACATCCGGGAATCGGGTGAGTTTTTTGGGAAAGCAGTGGCAATGTCGCCAGATGTTTTGAATACCCTGCTCAGCCAGGCCAATAAGTGTACAGTCCTAGGCTACCTGACCGGACAAGTCGTACGTAAGCAAACCGGGTTAAACTGACGGGGATAACAACAGGTCAATGGGGGCGGTTTAAGGTTTCACTAATGTGCTGCCGGATGTCGTCAAACTGCTCGGACGTTACGGTGGACCGAATCGCACTGATCGCCTCACTATATCGGTCCAGGTTGTCGGCCACGACAAAGTCGAGGCCACGTACGATCAGGTGCACCAACCGCAGAACGTCTTCGGTAAAGCCCGCATCTATGGCCGATGGAGCCGTAAACCCCTGTTGACGGTCAAAATCAACGTAAAACGCTTTTTGCTTCCACTTGTGCAAATCGTCAATACTCTCCAGGCTTCCGATCCAGGGTTCCAGCGCCAGTAGGCACTTCTGAAACTCCTGTACGATGCCGTGGAGTTTCTCTTTCCACTTATCGTCCGTGAAGAACCGGTGGTCTAATCCGGCGAACTGAACCAGGAACATGGGGTAGGAGTGGAGGGCGAAGAGCTTGGCGTGATGCTGCCTGCGAATGTTATCAAAGCTTTTGCGTTGAGTACTCTCAGTGAGTGAAAAAGCCAGGCAATTGATGTAGACCAGTTTGCCGACTTCCTCCAGAGCCAGAATACCGAGGGCTAAGGAACGCTCATAATGGTCGCGCGTGTACAATAGTTCCGCTTCAGAAGCCAACTGACGGGCATTATCCAGGCAAAGTCCCATCCCTCGAATGATTTCGTTTTCATCAAACAACGAGTCTTCACCTCGCTTCCATTATTATTGTATTATTGTAAACCGAATTACAAAGTAGCGGACAACTAAATTATGGCGGAAGGTGGAAGGCCCCGGCTGTAGAATCTATTCGTATTGGAAGGAGTGACCCAGTAGTGAAGCGCTCGTTATTGGTATTGTTGCTGATATCCCTGGTTATATTCGCCGCCGGTTGCGCCAACAGTACGCCACCAGCTACCCCGCCAAATGCGCCGGGGCCCGCCCCTGACCCGCCTCAAGTTCAAGCTAAAGAAGCTGTAATCGAGACCGAGAAAGGATCCATAGTGATTGAGTTGTTCTCGGCGGACGCCCCGAACACCGTTCTGAACTTTGCGCTCCTGGCCCAGCAAGGTTTCTATGACGGGCTGACCTTTCACCGGGTGATCCCCGGTTTCATGGCCCAGGGAGGCTGTCCTAATGGAAACGGTACCGGCGGTCCGGGGCACACTATCCCGTGTGAGATTAACCACAATAAGCACGTGCGCGGAGCAATCTCAATGGCGCACGCCGGGCGTGACACCGGCGGCAGCCAGTTCTTCATCTGCTTTGAAGCCCAACCCCATCTGGACGGAAAACACACCGTGTTCGGTCAGGTGGTCTCCGGCATGGATGTCGTGGATCAGATTGAACAGGGAGACCAGATGCTTAAGGTAACGGTCAGAGACCTGTAGCACAAAGCACGCCGAAGAAAGGGAGAGCGTGAAAGAATCTATAAGCTAGGCTTAACGGACCAGATTCGGTGCCATGACCAACCCTTTTCCCTGAGCGTAGACGGAAAAGCCAAGGTCGACTGTAGCCTCCATAACCCGGGTCTTGACCTGATCCGGCTTTAAGGCGGGCTCCGCTTCCAAAAGCAGGGCCACTACCCCTGAGCACATCGGTGTTGCCATAGATGTACCCGATAGCACGGTATGCCAACGATCCACCCGGGTTTCCGGATGTCTTTTGTCCATGTGGGAATTTGGGGAACGGAGTGAGCTGATATTGGTGCCGGGCATTACCACGTCCGGCTTGACATCTCCCTCGTTAGTAGGTCCGCGACTTGAAAAGCCTGCCACCCGGTCATCACTGATCGGAACCGTATTCCGGTCATCGGTAGCACCCACGGTGATTACCACCGGTTCGATCCCTGGCGAGTTAATAGTCCTTGAGCTAGGACCGTTGTTACCGGCAGCTACACACACTACCATCCCGGCATTCCAAGCCTTAACAACGGCCAGGCAAAGCGGGTCATCCTCCGGAGGGTTCTTGGCCCCGGCTCCTAGAGACATTGAGAGGACTCTGATGCCGTAGCGGAGTTTGTTTTGGATGCACCACTGCACCCCGGATACAACACCGGATTGTGTCCCTGAACCGTACTTATCCAAGACCTTAACCCCGACCAGACTCACTTCCGGGGCTGCGCCGGTGAACTTTCCTTCCGAACTCTTACCGGATGACCCCACGATCCCCGCCACATGTGTCCCATGCCCGTTGTCATCATAGGGAGACTTCTTCTTATTAATCACATCGTAGAATGCGGTAATCCGGCCGCTCAAATCGGGGTGGGCATAAATACCGGTATCCAAAACCGCAACGGCTACACCTTTGCCCTTGTATTTACGTTCCCAAACCACCGGTGCCTCCACTGCGGGCACAGCCACATCCAGCACCGCCCGCACCTCACGGTCGTACCAGATACGCTTTACAGCAGGATCGGCAACCAGGCGACTTAGGTTTTCGGCCGAAGCTCGGGTTGAAAAGCCGCCGATCAACGCCAATTCGCGCCGCACAGTGCATCCCGCGTTTTCGGCTGTCCGGCAACAGGATCGAGAGGTCACCTGCTCCTTATCCAACTGGACAATGACCGGAATCTTCCGTAGTTTGAGGCGCAGATTCAGTGCCGGACGGTAGATCACACAAGGGGTCCGTTTCAGCGGACGGTAGAGATCTAGGGCTTCTTTACGAAGGGCAGGACAGAGCTTCTCCCTGCCCGATCGGATCCATTCAACATTTGGCATCAATATAGATACTCCAATCTTGGTTCCGCCATGGGCCTATGCAAAGACCCGTAACGGCTGTCTTCTGGCATAATATGTCAACCAAGGCTGGGATGGTTCCTGTCAGGCGAGAAAAACCCCCGGTTCTAGTGAACCGGGGGTTACCAGGATGGACTGCTGTTTTGCTAGGTGCTAGGAGTAGATCACGTCCAACCGACGGATGTCACCAATTCGCAGCTGCAGCTTAACCTCCCACCCGTTTCTTAAGTCTCCGATCCCAATTGAACTCCCGTCCTCGTCCCTGATTGTGGGGCTTGATTCAAAATACAGCCTAAACTCATTGCCACTGGACTGACGAATCTCAATCCATTTTGAACTGGTGTTCACCCTTCTGATTTCACCCTCAATTGTAATGTCTTGGTCGCCGGTGACCTTGATTTCAGTCACCTTATTGCTGCTGACCTTAACCTCAACTGTGGAGCCGATCATCAAATCATTAAGATCCAGGGTGGATGATCCCCTTTTCACTAAGACATTACTGGCCAAGTCGTAAGTCGTCCGGGATGAACTGCTGCGTTCCACCGTAATCCGCTTCGTGCTACTAGTGAGCCTAAGGTCGGTTAACGTTCCTGAAGTGGCCGTCGAAGTCTTGATGTTTATCTCCGAGACCTCATCATTCCGGTTCAGGGTCAACTCCACCAGATCCCCTTCCCGCACATCCTCTAGGTCTAGAGTGGTGGAATCGCGCTTGACCTTGACGCTACTGACGATATAGTAGGTTTTCTCAGTGCCGTTCTTCAGTTCAATGCGAATGCGCGGAGAACTGGTGGTTCGGATATAGGTAACTATGCCTTCCAGTTCAGCGGCCGAGGTAAGCACCTTGATGTGGCTGATCTTACCCGACGAGGACAACTGTGCCTCAACATTATCGTCCACCTTAATCTCGTCAACTTCTAAACGGCGGTTATCCTCGTCCCGGATTGAAACATTCGATTCAAAGTCATAGGACAGCTCAATACCATCGTCGTCCTTGATGGTGAAACGGTCTGAACGAACTGAGGTCACCCTTCCGAACACTTTTGAGGGCTCATCCAGGATCTTAACGGCGGTGACGGTGGTACCGCTCTTGACCAACTCAATCGCTGTTCCACGGCTGAGGGCGTGATATCCGGTAGTTACCCCGTTACGGATAAAGGATAAACCCGCCGTAAGGTCAACCTGGCTATTGGTACCGTTATCGTGGTGCACTGTGAAGTAGTCAAGATACTTGTTGACCACATATGACTTCGCAGAGGTTAGTGACGGTGTGGTTACGGGATTGAGCCTAATCTCGGTGACCAAACCGTTAACCACTTTGACCTCAACCGTTTGCCCGCCAGTGAGAGTGGTCAGATCCTTGGTAACCCCATTTTGAGTAATCTTAGCGCCAGCGCCAAGGGGAAGCGTAACTATGGCGCCTGTGGTGCGCTTCAGCTCCAGCTTAACCTGGGCATCAAGGCGCAGCGCTTGAATCGTTCCCGTGAAGGTATCAGTGGTACCCACGATCCCATCTCTAACAGCAGCAGTGGTATAGGCCAAGTAGCCGGCCTTACCATCTTCATTCAGCACTATAACAGCGTTCTCCCCGGGTAGCAGCCCCGTCAGACTGACCAGCTTTCCGCCCCGGTAGGTCCGATAGGTTGAGGCCAGGGTATAGGTTCTTGTTACCGTACCCGCTTGTGCGCTGATCGTACCCTGCGTAGGATTGAGGGATATTATCTTCGCAATCTGATAACGCCCCGGATAGGGGTCAACATCACCACTAGTCAACATGTTCCCGACCAGGGAAGTCATTTCTGCCCGGGTAACGCTACGGTTCGGTTCAAACATATTCCCCGGCGTCCCGGACATTATCCCCTTGTTAACCAAGGCTGCGATTTTGCCGTGGTAGATAGCCGGGATGTCACCGAGATCAGTAAAGGATAAGGGAGTGGGGTCGTCCGGCAGTTTTAAGGCGATAGCGGTTAGCACAGCCACCTCCAGCCGGGTTGCCGGCTTGCGAAACTCCATGGAACTGATGCGGGTTTTGTCAATGATGCCACGGTCGGCAGCAAGCGAGATGTGACCCTTACCATAATTGACATCGGACGGGAACTGCAGATTCAGAGTCTCCACGTTGACCGCATTAGCCTGTTCCTCAAGGCCCAGCGAACGGATCAGGATAATCAGCATATCCACGCGGATCACCGGATCCCGAGGTTTGAAAACGTTCCCTGGATAACCGCGCACAATACCCAGGGCGTTGGACTGAGCAATCACCTGCGCCGCCCAGTAATCCTTGGTATCGGTGAAATCATTCAAATTCGATGCCGGATTGGCATGAGCAACCCCGACCATAAGGGTAAGTGCGAACACCATCACTACCAAGCTCCCGATTAATCTGCGCAAACCCAGATACCTCCTTTTCGGTATGTCTCCAATACTTTAGACGGCCGGCGAGTGGACAAGGTTTTCCCAATCAACCAAATTGTGCATTTACATGCATATTTCGCCAAGCGCCCAAAAAATCCTGTTGGGGTCGTGTTGGGGTCGGAGCTTTAATTCTTTTAAATTTTTTTGGTGAACCGTGACACACAGCAAAGACCCCTGGTTCATTGCTGAACCAGGGGTCTTTGTTAAAATTATTCCGGCGGCGACCTACTCTCCCGGGAAAACCCAGTACCATCGGCGCTGGAGGGCTTAACTGCCGTGTTCGGGATGGGAACGGGTGTACCCCCTCC
>Ga0180017_100082_pt1 | contig 38943 bp, 29 predicted proteins | sample KR46_S_MetaG_FD_129674 | JGI IMG/M metagenome (GOLD analysis project Ga0180017, IMG submission 129674) | Groundwater microbial communities from the Olkiluoto Island deep subsurface site, Finland - KR46_S_MetaG | ecosystem: Environmental > Aquatic > Deep subsurface > Groundwater | place: Finland...
GGTCTTCATCGGTACCGTCATGGATTTGATGGGAGAAAGACGTGGATCCCCGCCTTCGCGAGGATGACACCGTGGCGGTGTGGGCGACTGCCGCCAGAAGAGAACACCGATCTTTCGCACGGGTTGAGGTGTCATTCCCGCGAAGGCGGGAATCCATGCCTTCACCGTGGCGGTTTGGGCGGCTACCGCCAGAAGAAAAACACCGGTCTGCCGCACGGGTTGAGGTGTCATTCCCGCGAAGGCGGGCAACGTCAGGCAACGCGTGAAATCCATGTCTTCATGTCAACGCGCAACAGAAATGAAACGATAAAATCTGGAAACGATGCTCACCTACATCCTGCGCCGCCTGGCCCTCATCATTCCAACTTTGCTGGGCGTCCTGACGCTCAATTTCTTCATCATCCAGGCCGCGCCCGGCGGGCCGGTGGAGCAGATGATTGCCCAGTTGCAGGGCCTCGACGTGGCTGCCGCGGCGCGGGTCAGCGGGGCGGGGGGCGGGGAGACGGCCGGGGCGAACGTCTCGGCTCAGGCATCCTCCAGATCGGCCTATCGCGGGGCCCAGGGCCTGGACCCGGATGTGGTGCAGCGCATCGAGCGCATGTACGGTTTCGACAAGCCTCTGTGGGAGCGCTACGTCCAGATGCTGAAAAATTACGCCACCTTCGATCTGGGCGAGAGCTTTTTCCGCAGCAAGGGCGTGCTTGAGCTCATCGGCGAGAAGATCCCCGTGTCCCTGTCGCTCGGGCTGTGGAGCACGCTCATCATCTACACCCTGTCCATCCCGCTCGGCATCATGAAGGCCGTGCGTCACGGTTCGCGCTTTGACGTCTGGACCAGCACGGTCATGATCGTGGGTAACGCCATCCCGGTCTTCCTGTTCGCCATCCTGCTCGTGGTTCTTTTTGCGGGCGGCAGCTATTTCAACTGGTTCCCCCTGCGCGGCCTGACCTCGCCAGGGTGGGAGGATTTCTCCCTTGTCCACAAGATCCTGGACTACTTCTGGCACCTGGCTCTGCCCGTCACGGCCATGGTCATCGGCGGATTCGCGACCCTGACCATGCTGACCAAGAACTCCTTTCTGGACGAGGTCGGCAAGCAGTACGTGACCACGGCCCGGGCCAAGGGACAGACCGAGGCGCGCATCCTGTACCGCCATGTGTTCCGCAACGCCATGCTGCTCATCATCGCCGGGTTTCCGGCGGCGTTCATCTCCATGTTCTTCACGGGATCGCTTTTAATCGAGGTCATCTTCTCCCTGGACGGGCTGGGCCTTTTGGGCTTCGAAGCGACCATCAGCCGTGACTATCCGGTCATGTTCGGGTCTCTCTACATCTTCACCCTCATCGGCCTTGTCACCAAGCTCATCTCGGATCTGACCTATGTGCTGGTGGATCCGCGCATCGACTTTGGATCACGGGGGGGGCGATGAACCCCATTACCCGTCGCAGGCTGCGCGCCTTCCGGGCCAATGGGCGGGCGTTCTGGTCCTTGTGGATATTCCTGGTCCTCTTTGTCGCCAGCCTGGGCGCGGAGTTCATCGCCAACGACCGCCCTCTGATGGTCTATTATGACGGCGGCCTCTACGCGCCGGTTTTCAAAAGCTATCCGGAAACCGTTTTTGGCGGTGATTTCGAGACCGAGACCGTGTACCGCGACCCCTTCGTGGAGGAGCTCATAAACGCACAGGGCTGGATGCTCTGGCCCCCCGTGCGCTACAGCTACAAGACCATCAACTACGACCTGCCTGTGCCCGCGCCTGCCCCGCCCTCGCGGGAGAACCTGCTCGGCACCGACGACCAGGGCCGTGACGTGCTGGCGCGGATCATCTACGGGGTACGTCTGTCCGTGCTCTTCGGGCTGATGCTGACGCTCGGCAGCTCGGTGGTCGGGGTCTGCGTGGGCGCGGTGCAGGGCTATTACGGCGGGGTCATCGATCTGGCCGGGCAACGCTTTCTGGAGATCTGGTCCGGCATGCCGGGGCTTTTTATCCTCATCATCCTGGCCTCCATGGTCGCTCCCAGCTTCTGGTGGCTTTTGGCCGTGACCATGCTCTTTTCGTGGATGAGCCTGGTCGATGTGGTCCGGGCCGAGTTCCTGCGCGGCCGCAACCTCGAATACGTGCGCGCCGCCAAGGCCCTGGGCCTGCCGGACCGGGTCATCATGTTCCGGCACATCCTGCCCAACGCCATGATCGCCACGGTGACCTTTATGCCCTTTATCGTCAGCGGGTCCATCACCACCCTGACCTCGCTGGACTTCCTGGGTTTTGGCCTGCCGCCGGGTTCGCCGTCGCTCGGCGAGCTGCTGGCTCAAGGCAAGAACAACCTGCAGGCCCCGTGGCTCGGCCTGTCCGCCTTTGCGGTCCTGGGCACGATCCTGAGTCTGCTGGTCTTTATCGGAGAAGGAGTGCGCGATGCCTTTGATCCCCGCCACAGAAGCTAGCACCGCGCAGGCCGCGTCCGGTCCGGAATCGAACGCGCAGGGTGAAGCACTGCTGACGATCCGCGATCTCGGCGTTGATTTCTCCGTGGAGGATCGCACCGTCACCGCCGCGCAGGGCGTCTGCCTGTCCGTGTATCCGGGGCGGACCTGCGCCCTGGTGGGGGAGAGCGGTTCAGGCAAGTCCGTGACCGCCCTGTCGGTTCTGCGTCTGCTTCCGGCGCAGGTCGCGCGTACGAGCGGGGAAATTATATTCGAGGGCCGGGATCTGCTGCGCCTGGACGAAGGGGCGCTGCGCGAAGTCCGTGGCGGGCGCATCGGCATGATCTTTCAGGAGCCCATGACGTCCTTGAACCCGCTGCATCCCATCGGCCGCCAGATCGCTGAAAACGTGCTCCTGCACCAGCCTGAAGTCGATGCGAAGGCGCGCACCCTGGAACTTCTGGACCTGGTTGGCATCCCGGACGCGGCTTCGCGCCTGAACAGCTTTCCGCATCAGCTCTCCGGAGGGCAGCGGCAACGGGTCATCATCGCCATGGCGCTGGCCAACGATCCGGTCCTGCTCATTGCCGACGAGCCGACCACGGCCCTCGATGTGACCATCCAGGCCCAGGTGCTGGCTCTGTTAAAAGACCTGCAGAAGCGTTTGAACATGGCCATCCTGCTCATCTCCCACGATCTGGGCGTGGTCCGGCACATGGCCGACGAGGTGCATGTCATGCGCGAGGGCCGGATTGTGGAGAGTGGCCCGCGTGACGACATTTTCCGGAATCCGGGCCACGCGTACACAAAAACCCTGTTGGCCAGCACCCCGTCGGGCAGACCGGGTCCCCTGGCCGATGACGCGCAAACCCTGCTTGAGGCAAACAATATCCGGGTCTGGTTTCCGCAGGGCAAGAATTTCTTTGGCCGTGCCAAGAGCTACATCAAGGCCGTGACCGACGCAGAGCTTTTCATCCGTCGGGGGGAATCCCTGGGTGTGGTGGGGGAGAGCGGGTCCGGCAAGACGACCCTGGGACTGGCCTTGCTGCGCCTTCAGGCCTGCCAGGGGGAGATCACCTTTGATGGCAAGCTTCTCTCCGCCATGGGCGAGGGGGAGGTCAGGAAGTTGCGGCGCAATTTTCAGATCGTGTTTCAGGACCCCTACGGCAGCCTCAGCCCGCGCATGACCGTCGGACAGATCGTGGCCGAGGGTCTGGACGCGCACCGTCTGGCCACGGGCACGGAGCGGGAAGAGCGCATCGCCGAGATCCTGGAGGCCGTGGATCTCGACCCGGCCGCCATGCATCGCTACCCGCACGAGTTTTCCGGCGGCCAGCGCCAGCGCATCTCCATCGCCCGGGCGCTCATCCTGCGGCCCAAATTCGTGGTGCTGGACGAACCGACCTCGGCCCTGGACCGCACGGTGCAGTTTCAGATCGTGGAACTGCTGCGCGGCCTGCAGGCCCGCTTCGGCCTGACCTACATGTTCATCACCCATGATCTGGCCCTGGTCCGGGCCCTGTGCCACCGCATCGTCATCATGAAGGACGGGCGCATCGTGGAGCAGGGGGGGACGGATACGATTTTCGCAAGTCCGGTCCAGGAATACACCCGCACGCTGTTGGCCGCCGCCCTGGAATAATGCCATGACGCACGTCCATAAAGTTCTCTCTCCGGCGGTTCTCCCCGTTTATTTTTTCGCGGCGACCATACTCATCGGAGGGCTGTTGCTGCACCTGCCGATCTCGCTTAACGGGATACAGTTGACCTGGACCGACGCCATGTTCACGTCCGTGTCCGCCGCCTGCGTGACCGGACTTATCGTGGTGGACACGGGGACCGTGTTCTCGACTTTCGGCCAGACCGTCATCGCCGTACTCATCCAGATCGGCGGTCTGGGAGTCATGACCTACACGAGCCTGGTCTTCTATCTCTGGCGGCGGCGCGTTAGCCTGACCGACCGCATCGCCGTGGGGCAATCCTTGCAGGGGGACCCGTCATTCAAACTGGGCCGCTTTTTGGTGCAGCTCTTTTTGGTCTGCCTCGGTATCGAGGCCCTGGGCGCCGTGGCCATGTATTTCTTCAGTCTGGGCGAGATGGACTGGTTCAGCGCCTTTTTCCATTCCGTTTCCGCCTTCTGCAATGCGGGGTTCAGCCTGTATCCCGACAGTCTGACGCGATTTTCAGGAAACCTGCCTATCAACCTGCTTTTCATGGTGCTCATTTTTTTGGGTGGAATCGGCTTCTATGTTCTCGTCGAGCTTCCCGGATTTTTGCGCTCTGTCTTCAAGGCACGTCGCCTGCGGGATACGCTGAGCTGGCAGAGTTCGCTGGTCATGCGCACCAGTCTGTGGCTGATTCTCATCGGGTGGGTGGTTTTTTTCCTCATCGAACAGCGGCAGGACGGGATGGCCACGGCGCTGCTGCAGAGCCTTTTTCAGTCCGTCACGGCACGCACGGCCGGGTTCAATACCATGGAGATCGGCATCATGACCGATACGTCGCTTTTTGTCTTGATTCTGCTCATGATCATCGGCGGATCTCCCGGATCATGCGCGGGGGGCATCAAGACCACGACCCTGCGTGTGCTTCTCGGGTTCGCCGCTGCCCAGATCAAGGGGCGCGAGCAGGTCGTGGTCGAAGGCTATGGCGTGGATGCGCCCACCGTGAATAAAGCCATGATCCTTGTCATTTTCGCCTTTGTTCTCATCCTGGGCTCGGTCTTCATCCTGACCGTGACCGAAGGCGCCAATCAGCCGCATCAGCTGGTGCGGGGCAAATTCATGGAAATCTTTTTCGAGGCCTCGTCGGCGTTCGGCACTGTTGGGCTGAGTACTGGCCTAACCCCTCATCTTTCGACCCCGGGAAAGTTCATCATCATGATGCTTATGTTTGTTGGCCGTCTAGGCCCCATCGTCTTTCTGATCATGCTGCAGTCCTGGCAGACGCGGGAACATTTCAGGCGTGCCGAAAAGAGCATGCTCATTGGGTAGGAGGTTTTATGGCTCACAAGGAATTCGGTGTCGTGGGTTTGGGCAAGTTCGGCCTCAGCTTGGCCAGTTCCTTGATGGCTCACGGCCAGAAAGTGGTCGGGGTCGACAGCGATCCGGACAAGGTCAAGGCTGCGGCGGAGGTCCTGACCCAAGCGTATCAGGCCGAAGCGGTGGACAAGACCGCCCTGGAGCAGCTCGGATTCGGCGAACTGCAGGAGGTGATCGTCAGCACCGGACGTCACATGGAGGCAAGCATTCTCATCACACTTTTTCTGAAGGAACTGGGCTGTAAAAACGTGACGGTCAAGGCCTTAAGCCGTGATCACGAGAAGGTGCTGACCAAGGTCGGGGCCGACGCGGTCATCTTCCCGGAACGCTACGCCGCCGAGCAACTGGCTGCCAAGCTGGCCGTGCCGGGTCTCATCGACTACCTGCCGCTCGGCACCAACATCATCCTCAAAGAGCTCACCGTTGAGAGCTGGGCGGGGAAGACCCTGCGTGATCTGGACCTGACCAATAACTTCGACATCCAGGTGGTGGCCGTGAAGCGCCTTGAGGAGAAGCAGTTCGTGTTCGTGCCCAAGGCCGATAAGCCCTTGCAAAAAGGGGATGTCCTGGCAGTTATCGGCAGTGGGGAGAAACTTATGGAACTGGAGCCCTGATGGAGTGGGTACTGGTGGTGGAAGCGGTGGACAGGATGGATGCGATGAACAGAATGGACTTAATGGGCAGGTGATATGGCGCGTGTGCAGATTGAGTTACCGCAGTCCTGGCTTTTCCGGACGCGGCTAGGCGTGCGGGTGACCGATGTGAATTATGGCGGGCACCTGGGCAATGACCGGGTGCTGGGCCTTGCGCACGAGGCGCGGGTGCGCTGGCTGGCGTCCTGTGGTCTGTCAGAAAAGGACGTGGGCGGGGTGGGGCTCATCATGGCTGATGCGGCTCTGGTTTTCCGGGGTGAGGCGTTTCTGGGCGATGAACTGGAAGTGGAGCTGGGCGCGGCCGAGATACGGCGGTCGGGTTTCGATCTTGTCTACCGGCTGACCCGTCCTGCCGGCGCGGCCGAAATCGCCCTGGTCAAGACCGGCATGGTCTGCTTCGATTACGCCGCACGCAAGGTCGCCCGCCTGCCGCAGGGATTGCTTGGCTGTCTGGGAAGCGTGTCCTGATGCAGTGCAAGATCGCTCACAAGCTTTTTTTGACCGACGTCCCGGAGCCCATCAAAGACCAGATCATGGCCGAACTGACCCTTGAAAATCCCAAGTGGCTCGAAAACCTGAAGATGGGCCGCACCAATTACAAGATCTCCCGGCATCTGAAGTTCTATTCCACGCGTACGAACGGCGGTCTCATCCTGCCGCGCGGTTATGGCGGGCGGCTCGCAAGTATCTGCGCGGAGCATGGCGAGGCCGTGGAATACGAGGACGCGCGGCGCAGCCTGCCGGAAGTTGACTTCACCTTCTGCGGTGAACTGCGCCCCTATCAGGAGACGGCCTGTCAGGCCATGCTCCGGCGGCGCTTCGGGACGCTGTGCGCGCCCACTGGAGCCGGCAAGACCGTGTGCGGGCTCTCGCTTATCGCCCAGCGCCGCCAGCCTGCGCTGATCGTCGTCCACACCCGTGACCTGGCCATGCAGTGGGTGGAGCGCATCGAGCAATTTCTGAATATCCCCGCCCGCAAGGTGGGCATGATCGGCAGCGGCAAAAGCACGGTGGGCGAGGCCGTGACCGTGGCCACCGTGCAGTCCGTGTACAGCCGGGCCAAGGACCTTAAAAAACGCGTCGGCCACATCATCGTCGACGAATGCCACCGTGCCCCCAGCCGGACCTTCACCGCCGCCGTGACCGCCTTTGACTGCGCCTATTCCCTTGGCCTCTCGGCCACACCGTACCGGCGCGACGGCCTGACTCCGCTCATATTCTGGCATCTGGGCGAAATGCACGCCCGCATCGACAGCGATGACCTGATGGAGAGCGGGGCCATCCTGCGCCCGGAAATCTGCATCCGCCCTACGGCGTTCGTGTGCGAGCGCGACCCCACGGAGGAGTACGGCCTCATCATCGCCGATCTGACCGAAGACATGGATCGCAACAGCCTGATCGTTGACGAAGTGGCGCGGGAAGTGGCGTCTGGGCGGGGAGTCGGGCTGGTGCTGTCCGACCGCAAGATACACTGTCGGATGCTTCAGGAGCTCTTGGAACAGCGCCACGGCATCTGCGGGGCGATCCTGACCGGCGACACGCCTCTGCCCGAACGCAAACGCCTAGTGGACCAGATCCAGTCGGGCCGGGTGGATGTGGTCTTCGCCACGGGCCAGCTCATCGGCGAGGGCTTCGACGCCAGCAACCTGACCTCCCTGTTTCTGGCCACTCCCATCAAATTCAGCGGCCGCCTGATCCAGTACCTGGGCCGCGTGCTGCGTCCTGCGCAGGGAAAAGCTCAACCAAAGGTTTATGATTTCGTGGACGAAAAGGTGGGCGTGCTCGACGCAGCTGCGAGGGCGCGGGCGGTGGTGTATGCGGATATTGGCGAGTAGGCGGGCTGCTGGATGAACTTGAGGTCGCAAATTGTGACTTCAAGTGGCGGGCATGGCGGCTGGAGGCACAACCCCGCGCCTTTACCAAACATGCGAATCCGATTGTAAGCCCCAGGTTTCACTTCACAATCGAGTTTGTCCGCGCTATCTATCCGAACAATTTTATTCTCCCGACGGGGCAGGGCATTGAGCTGGTGGCTATGCAAACCGACGAGGCCCTGCGGGTCATCCTCAAACAGTAGGGATTCAGGGCATGAAGATCTTCATCAGCAGTGTTCAAAAGGAACTCGCAGCCGAGCGCAAGGCCTTGGCTGGATACCTTGCTGGCGATCCGCTGCTGCGCCGATTTTTCAACTACTTCCTGTTCGAAGATCAGCCTGCGGTCGATCAGCGAGCTGATCATTGCTACCTCGAAGAGGTGGATCGTTGCGACATCTATCTTGGCATTTTCGGCAATGAGTATGGTTCGGAAGATGCCGAGGGGTTGTCACCGACGCACCGCGAGTTCAACAGGGCCACCGAAAAAGGCAAGACCCGTCTGATCTATGTCAAGGGAGTCGATGACAGCGTTCGGCATTCGAAAATGAACGTTTTGATTTCCGATGCCGCCAGCAGTCTTATCCGACGTCGTGTGAATTCCGCCGAGGAGCTTATCTTCGCAGTGTACGCGAGTCTCGTCAGGATTCTCGAAGAGCGCGAGCTGATACGTTTCGGCCCGTTCGATGCCTCCTTCTGCCGCAACGCAACGCTTGATGACCTTGATGACGATAAGGTCACCCGTTTTCTTGTCCTTGCCAGGCGTGGTCGCAATTTTCCCTTACCGGCAGATACGCCGTCGCATGAGGTGCTGGAGCATCTCAACCTGCTCGACAAGGGTCGTCCGACCAATGCCGCCATCCTGTTGTTCGGCAGGCAGCCGCAACGTTTTCTGATCACCTCTGAGGTGAAATGCGCTCATTTCCACGGCTATGAAGTGACAAAGCCCATTCCTTCGTATCAGGTATACAAGGGCAATGTTTTCGATCTCGTGGATCAGGCCAAGGATTTTGTGCTTTCCAAGATAGACCTCTGGGTGGGAACACGGGCGGAAAGTACACAGGCACCGACGAAATACGAAATTCCCCAGGAAGTTGTCGCCGAAGCCATCGTCAACGCCGTCGTGCACCGCGATTACACCAGCAATGGCAGCGTCCAGGTCATGCTCTTCAAGGACCGGCTCGAAGTCTGGAATCCCGGCATCCTGCCGCCGACTCTGACCCTTGAAAAACTGCGCGGGCCCCATGCCTCCGTCCCGCATAATCCGCTTCTGGCCGAACCCATGTACCTGACTAAGTACATCGAGCGCATGGGCACGGGTATCCGAGACATGATCCGGCGATGCAGGGCCGCCGGACTTGCCGAGCCCGAAATCAGGATTGACGGTGGTTTTTTCGTGCTGACGATCCGGCGGAAAAAAGATGATTCAGGGGCCCAGTCAGGGGCCCAGTCAGGGGCCCAGTCAGGGGCCCAGTCAGGGGCCCAGTCAGAAGCGATTCTGAAAAATCTTGAAAAAGAGCCTTTGTCGGCTGCTGAACTCGCTGTGGCTTTGGATCTTCAATCAAAAACCGGTGCTTTCAAGCGAACTTTGCAGGAGCTGATCGATAGTAAAATGATCGAATATACCATCCCCGGAAAACCCACCAGTCGCCTCCAGAAATACCGTCTCACGGAAAAAGGACGCGAGTTGCTGGAGCAGTTGGACAAGGAGAGTGGCCAACCATGAGCGCTCTTGATTATACCGGACACGTCGAAGCCATGAGGCCTAGGTCACCAGGCTGATCTAGCGTGTAACAACATGAAGCCCTGAAGAGACTCAAATCGCAAAACCTGTGTGATCACAAGACGGAAAGCCGTGCATGACAACGCGATGGAGAGCGGGTACATTCCTGAGCGCGAATCGTCCAATCTCTTTCATGAACCGCTCATCAGGACAGACGCATGCATTCTCCGCGAAACGTTCCGCTCTTGACATACGTGCGCCAGATCCTGGTCGCCAGACTGGCGCTCATGGCTACCGTCATCGCCCTGACCCTGGCCACCCTGGCCTATCTGGCTGAAGAACGCATGCTGGAGGAGGCGGTGGTGGCCGAGGCGCAGGATGATCTTGCGGAACTGGTGGAACGCACCCGCGAGATTATCTCCCATGACGGTCTCTCTCCCCTGGACGCCTTCCGCCAGGCTGTCGGGGAAAAAATAGCCTCCAGTGTCAGGAAAAGCAGGCGCGGCAAGGTCGTCTATGCCAGGTTTTTCAAGCCGGGCATCTCCGGCGGGGAGGAGTATCTGGACCGGACCTTCGTGTTGCACGACGCCGTGCGCGCGCACGTCCATGCAGGCGAGAGCCCTGAACCCGAGACCGGGACCTGGTCGGAAACGGTCTATATCGCAGACATCCTCTCCGTCCACGCCATCCTGCCCATCGATGAACTCGGACGGAGTGATACCGGATATGCCGAAATCGTCTTTGTCCCATCCCCGCCAGTGCTGGCCGCCATGGAGCGGAAAACACTCTACACCGTCGGAGCCGTCGCGTTTGTCGCACTGGCCACGGCGGCGCTCCTTTATCCAGTCATCCTGCGCCTGACCAACCGCCTCGTCGCCTTCTCCCGCAACCTGCAGGCGGCAAACTTCGAAACGCTGGCCCTGCTCGGCTGCGCCGTCGCCAAGAGGGACAGCAACACCGACGAGCACAACTACCGGGTGACCCTCTACGCCTTGCGTATAGCCGAGGCCATAGGCTTGGACGCGGCTGGAATGCGCGCCCTCGCCAAGGGCGCGTTTCTGCACGATGTCGGCAAGATCGCCATCACGGATAGCATCCTGCTCAAGCCCGGCAAGCTCACGGAGAACGAATTCGAGATCATGAAGACCCACGTCAGGCACGGCCTCGACGTGGTCGCCCGCTCGACCTGGCTGCGCGACGCGAAGGACGTGGTCGGGTGCCACCACGAAAAATTCGACGGAAAAGGTTATCCAAACGGAATAAGCGGAAAGGACATCCCCCTCACGGCGCGGATCTTCACCGTGGCCGATGTCTTCGACGCCCTGACCTCACGCAGGCCCTACAAAAACGCACTGAGCTGCGCAGAGGCCCTCGACATCCTCATGCGCGGGCGCGGGAAGCATTTCGATCCCGAGATCGTCAACACCTTCGTCGCCATGGCCGCGCCGCTGCACGAACGATACGCCCACAGGTCCGGCCGCGACCTGAGCGCGGAGTTGATCGACGTCGCCTGGAAATATTTTCATGACGGGGCTGATACACTGGTCTCTTAAGTCAGGAACCCCGGCACCCTGCCGCCAACTCTGATCCTTGGTGTAGCGAAGCGGACGGTGGAGCGTATCGAGGCCGGGGCCACGACGCAAATGTCGACGTTGATCCGCCTTCTGCGTGCCTTGGAACTCCTGGATCGGCTGGAATCACTGGTGCCCGAGGCCGGGCCGCGTCCCATGGATATGGTCAGGCTCAAAGGCAAAACGCGGAAGCGGGCCAGCGGCAAGCGGAAGTCCACAAATGAAGAGCCGTGGCATTGGGGTGATGAAACATGAGCACGACCGCAAAGGTCAATCTGTGGGGGCGCACGATCGGTGCAGTGGCCCTCGAAGACGGAGCCGCGACCGCGACGTTTGGGAGTGGAGCGTAGTTGCGTGCCCAGCGTGAGCCGATCATGGATGTGTGACAAATTAACAGGGTGTGAAGGAGGTCAACATGGATTTGAGCAAAATCATTGCGCGTGTGCAGGCGATCCTGACCAGGCCGAAACAGGAGTGGCCGGTGATTGCCGGCGAGCAATCCTCCCTCAAGGAGCTGTACCTCGGCTACATCATGGTCCTGGCAGCCATCGGACCGGTCGCCGGGTTCTTCAAAATGACGGTCATCGGGATGGATGTGCCGTTCATGGGGACATACCGGATGGGCTTCGGGGCCGGTTTGAGCAATATGGTCTTCAGCTATGCCATGGCCCTCGTGGGGGTCTATCTGGTCGCGCTTATCATCAATCATCTCGCACCCACCTTCGGCGGCCAGAAGGACGTCATGCAGGCCCTGAAAACGGTCGCATACTCCTACACGGCCGCCTGGATTGCCGGTTTGGGCCATATTGTACCATGGGTCGGCATGGCGATACTGATTCTGGGGTCCGTGTACAGCATCTACCTCCTGTATTTGGGTCTGCCCGTCATGATGCATTGCCCCCGGGAAAAGGCCGCGAAGTACGCGGCGGCCTGCATCGTTGTCGCCCTTGTTGTCGGCATCGCCATCTCGCTGCTGGTCGGAGGGATTACCGGGGTTAGAGGCATGATGGGTGGCGGTACCATGCATCAGAGCGCACCGGGCGGTTTTGACAAGGACAGCCCCGGCGGCAATATGGAAGAATGGGCCAAAAAGATGGAGTCGGCCAGTGAGGAGTTGAAAAAGGCCCAGGAAAGCGGAGATGCACAGCAGCAAAGCGAGGCCATGGACAAAATGATATCCACGGCCACGGGCAATGCGGGGCCGGTTGAATCCCTGGCACCCGAACGCATCAAGGCCTTTCTTCCGGAGAAACTGGCCGATCTGACCCGCTCCGAGTTGTCGGCCGAGCGCAGCGGCGCCATGGGTCTCCAGATTTCAACAGCACAAGGCACCTATGAGGATCAGAGCGGAAATGGTCTTCAGGTCGAGATCACGGACATGGCGGCGGTAAAAGGGATCATGGGTCTTGCGGGTTGGGTCGGCGTCGAACAGGAGCGCGTAACCGAGACGGGCTATGAAAAAACCTACAAAGACGGCCAGGTGCTGGTGCATGAGCAGTGGGACAGACAAGCCGGGTCGGGTGAGTACAGTCTTATCGTGGGCGAGCGTTTCAACGTGACGGTCACCGGGAGCGCCCCGGATATCGGGATACTCAAAAATGCCGCCAGAGGGATCGACCTTGAAGGACTGGCTGCCTTGAAGGATGAGGGCGTGCAGTAGCTGCTTTTTTCCGGCTGGCCGTCGCGGGCGGTCAGCCGACGTCACTGCAAAAAGGCATGAATTCCCTTGAAGAAGGAATCCATGCCTTTTTAACTTCCTGAAAAGATTGGATCTCGCGCCGTTGCCCGACATGGCCCGCCTACCCATGCTGGGCACACGTTCGCGGGAATGACATCCAGATTTTTTCGCGACTTTTATTGCAGTGGCGTCTTGAAGAAGGTGGCCCATGTCTTTTTAACAATCTGAAAAAAAATAAATTTCATAATCCGTTGCGCACCCGCCTGTCTGTGCCATCATCGTGTTGCCTTGGGGTGTTGCCCTTGTGCCCCTTCCTGGCTTCCCTTAATGCAAGCCTATCAAGCTGTCCTATCCCGTTACGAGAGGCAGGCTAGTCCCTTTGAAAATAATAAAAAGTCGCAAATGCACGACTGTTTGGCGCTGTATGACAATTTCATACAATTCAGTGCATCGCCCACTAGTGCAGTGTATGACAATTTTACTCCTCAAAATTTACGATTTTCATCATGTCTGGTAGGTCATGTTGCAATTTCGTGTCATGACGCGAAAACAAGATGGAATCTTGTTTAAATTCTGCCAGCTATGAGCTAGGCTCGATATCGACAAGTTAAGTTGCGCTGGGGGGATTTCCCTGAGGCGTCACTTTTTTCGGTTTCATCTTGTGGCGGGATTGGAGGAGGTTTGGCATGATACGTAACGGCGTCGGAGCGCGGCTTAGACTGTATCGACAGTTACGCAATATGACTCAGGAAAGTCTTTCCGAAGCCATCGGCGTCACGAAGCAGCATCTGGGGCAGATCGAGCGCGGGCAGTGCAACCCTTCTCTTGATTTTCTGTTCAAGGCCGCTACTGCCCTGAACACCCAGGCCGCCAATTTTTTTCTTGGCAACAGCCATGATTCAAGCGGTGACTGCGTTCAGACATACGCCGAATCCGACAGAGGCATCCAGCCCTTCGCCGGGTGCGGCCTGTGGACGGTTTCCAGTCCTGCGGGGAGGAATGTCTGGTCCGCCGCCTTGTGCAGGATGCTCGGTTACACCTCTGTCCGCTTTCCTTCCCTGGCCAAATTTTCTCGGCATCTGAGCGCCGATTGCGCCGAAATCTTCAAAACTTTTTTTGCGCAGGTACTCGAAGGCTCTTGCCCGGACCCGGTTATCATCGACGTGACTCGCAAGGATGGAGTGCTCCGCAAGGTGCAGGTTCAGGCTGAAATGTTCACGGACGACAGCCTCGGGAACATGGCGAGCATGGTCTTCTGGGACATGACCGACTGGCTTGAGACCTGGCGTCTGTTTCATCACACCCGGCAGGAGTTGAACGAGACCATCAGGGACAGAACGGCGGCTCTGACCATCGCAGTGGCGGATGTAAAGCGTGAGTTGGAGTTGCGCCAGGAGGCGGAACGCTCGGCGCAGCAGGCTCATGAAAGTCTGCGCCGCCTGATCCAGACTATCCCGGTCATCGTCTATTCCCGCAGTCTTGACGGCTCCACCGCGCATTACTGTTCGCCCCAGGCCCTTAAAGTCCTCGGGTACAGCCCGGAGGCGGCCGACGCCGCGAAGGGGTTCTGGATCGACCGCATCCATCCCGAGGATGCTTCCGCGTACCATGAGGCGGTGGCCCAGGCGGCCCGTTCAGGCGTACTTGATATCGAGTACCGCGTATTGGACAAGTCCGGAAACCTGACCTGGCTGCATGACAAGGCGGTCATGACGGAGGAGGGTGGGCGGCTTGTTGTGCACGGGGTAGCCACGGATATCACGCAGCAGAAACAGGAGATCGAGGCCCGCAAGGCCCTTGAGCGCAAAAGCAGGCAGCTCGACACCATGCTGCGGCTCATCTGCGATAACGTGCCGGACATGATCTGGGCCAAGGATCTGGATAAAATGTACATTTTCGCCAACAAGGCCGTCTGCGAGACGCTGCTTGGCGCCAAAGACACGGGCGAGCCCATCGGCAGGACGGATCTTTTCTTTGCGCTGCGGGAGCGGGCCCGGCATCCCGAAAATCCGGACTGGCACAGTTTTGGTGAAATCTGTCGCGATACGGACCAGATCACCATCGACGCAGGCAGCGCGCAGCAGTTCGATGAATACGGCAACGTGCAGGGAAAATTCCTTTTTCTCGACGTACGCAAGGCTCCGCTCTTCGACGAGGCCGGGATCATGATCGGGACCGTTGGCTCGGCCAGGGACGTGACTGCACAAAAGAGGATGGAGAGGGAATTGGAGACTGGCAACGTCGCCCTACGCGCAATTCTCGACAGCATCCCGGCTGACATTTGCGTGATGGACCTGAGCAAGGGCGAGGTCCTGTTCTTGAACGCTTCCATGCGGGAGCGTTTTGTGGATGATGAGGCGTGCCGGAAGTTTTTCAGCCCGTCCTCCATCACCGAAAGAAATGGCCATGCGCAGGAAGTGGTTTCCTGGGAGGCCTTTGATGCCGTCACCGGAAAATGGAACCTGCATTTTGAGCGCCCGGTGTCGTGGCTCGACGGGCGGCCAGCCCGAATCCACATCGCCATGGACATCACGGAGCGCAAGCTTGCCCACTGCCTCGTCGAGAAGGCCGCCGAGGAGCAGCGCATCCTGCTCAACTACATCCAGACCCAGACCTGGTATCTGATCGACGAACAGACCTACGGGGCCGTAAACGAAGCCCACGCCGTCTTCAACGGACTGAAAATCGGGGACATGGCCTATCGCAGCATCTACGAAATTTTTCCTAAAGACGTGGCCGACATCTGCCTTCACGGAAACTGCAAGGTATTTTCCACGGGCCGCCAGATGCGTACCGAGGAGTGGTTGCCGCATTTTTCGGGGGAATACAGGCTCGTTTCCATTCTCAAATCTCCCAAGCTCCGTCCTGACGGAACGGTGGAGTACGTGGTCTGCTCAGGGGAAGACATCACCGAGCGCTGGAGATCGGAGGAGGCCCTGAAAATGGCCAAGGAACAGGCAGAAGAGGCCAACCGGGCCAAGTCCGGATTCCTGGCCACCATGAGCCACGAGATCCGCACGCCCATCAACGGAATCATGGGCATGCTCCAACTCCTGCAGACCGCAAATCTGAATGCTGATCAGGCCTCATTCGTGGATATGGCAGTGCGTTCCTGCGACCGTCTGGTGCGCCTGCTCTCCGACATTATGGATTTTTCGCGCATCGAGGCCGGAAAGCTGGCCATCCAGGCCGCCCCGATGAGCTTTGAGAGCGTCTTCACCCAGGTTCAGGAACTTTTTACGCCCATTGTCGGAGATAATGGCCTCGCCCTGAGTTTCACGCTCGACCCGGCGCTGTCCGATCGCGTCATTGGCGATGCGTTCCGTCTGCAACAGATTCTCAACAACCTCGTGGACAACGCGTGCAAGTTCACCTCCGCAGGGAACATCTCTGTGCAGGCCTGGGCCTTGCCCGCTCTGTGCCCCGGCACGGTTCGGGTATTCTTTGAAGTCGCGGACACGGGCATCGGCATTCCTGATGAAGAGCAAAACCGCCTGTTCGACCCGTTCATCCAGTTTAACGAGACCTATGTTCGCAACCGCAGAGGCGTTGGGCTGGGCTTGTCCATCTGCAAGCGTCTGGTGGAGCTCATGGGCGGCGGCATGTCGCTGATCAGCGAAGCGGGGCGGGGCACCACCTTTGCCTTTTCCCTGCTCTTCGCGTCTGATTCAGCCAATGCCTGTCCCGAAAATGTCGATGAACGGGGAACTGCCAGCCTCGCGGGCACGCGCGTCCTGCTGGTGGAGGACGATCAGGTCAGCGCCGTGGCCGGAGTCGCGCTGCTTGGTCGCCACGGCGCGGAGGTGGTTCACGCACGCAGCGGTCAGGAGGCTCTTGGTGCCTTGCGCGGGCAGTCCTTCGACCTGGTGCTCATGGACGTGCAGATGCAGGACATGGACGGCATAGAGGCCACCAGACGCATCCGCGCCGGCGAGGCAGGGCAGAAGGCCAGGAACATCCCCGTCATCGCCCTGACCGCCTGCGCCATGGCCGGAGACAGGGAGCGCTTTCTTGCCGCAGGCATGAACAACTACGTGGCCAAACCCATGGACATCCGCGAAATGCTGAAGGTCGCCGGGCAGGCCATGCGGGGTTGAAAAAGCCCCTTGCGACCGCGATATTCCTTCAGGACACCACCATATCCTTCCCTTGACCGCATCCGAGTTTCACGAAGTCCTTTCATGCAAAATTCGCTAATGCCCGCTCGGTCGAATTGAAATTCGCCTCGATCTCGGGCATTTTATGAAGAATCAGCTATGATTCTACAAAAGCGAGGTCGCATGGTTTTCATACGAGCTGTTCTATTGTGCCAACTCCGGTTCAGGCAGCGCGCCTTCACGGGCATTTTCCTCTTGCTGCTTGTGCCGGTATTTTTGTCCGGATGCGGCAACGGGTATTACCGTGGCCCCGTGTCGGAGCATTTCGATGGCCGCAGGTTTGACAACCCCTGGGCCCCCATGCCGAACCGTTTCGGAGAGTTTCTGAAATGGCGTCTGACCGCCGATCGCGGGTACTGGCCCGAGTCGGTGCCCGTAGAACCGACCCTGCCCCCGGAGCGGGTCACGGGGGACGAGTTGCGCGTGACCTACGTGGGCCATGCCACGGTGCTGCTGCAGACCGCAGGATTGAACATCCTGACCGATCCCATCTGGTCCGAGCGCGCCAGCCCGGTCGGTTTCACGGGCCCCAAGCGCGTGGCCGCGCCTGGAGTGCGCTTTGAAGACCTGCCGCCCATCGATCTGGTCCTGGTCAGCCACAATCACTATGACCACCTGGACCTGCCGACCCTCAAACGCCTGCATCAGGCCTTTGACCCTCTGGTTCTCACCCCGCTCGGCAACGACGCGGTCATCCGCTCTGCCGTGCCGGATATGCGCCTGACAACACTGGATTGGGGAGAGGGCTTTTCTTACAGCGAGCAGGTGCGCCTGACGCTTGAGCCCATGCAGCACTGGTCGGCGCGGGGGCTTTTTGACCGCCGTGAGGCCTTGTGGGGAGCGTTTGTCATCGAAGCGCCGGGAGGGCCGATCTATTTTCTGGCCGACGCGGGGTATGCGCGACACTTGTCCGAGGACTTTGTGGCCAGGCACGGAACCCCGCGTCTGAGCCTGCTCCCCGTCGGCGCATATGAGCCAAGGTGGTTCATGCAGCAAGCGCACATGAATCTCGCCGAGGCGGTGCAGACCTTTCTGGATCTGGGGCAGGGCCACGCCATGGGCACCCAGCATGAGGTCTTTGCCATGGCGGACGAAGCTTACGCAGATCCGCGCCGGGATTTGCAGGAAGCCTTGCGGACGCGCGGGGTGGACGAGTCGCTTTTCATCCTGCCGAGGGTGGGGGGGTGGTTTACGGTGCCGCCGCGCGGAGCAGTCACAGGCCCCTGAGAGCAGGCGAGTGATTGCTGGTGACTTATACCGTGAGGCTTTTGGGCTATTGCGTGCGCAGATTTCAGGTTCGCGCATGTTTTTGGGGGAGGATGGAGAGATCCCGAACAGGCACTTCCGAGCATATCTGACTGCCTGATATAAAAAATGAAGGGGTTGCTGATTGATCAGCAACCCCTTGATTTCGTGGTGCGCCCGGCATGATTCGAACATGCGACCTACTGATTCGTAGTCAGGCACTCTATCCAACTGAGCTACGGGCGCGTCGAGAAGTCGGTTACTATGTAGATGAAGCCGGATCGTCAAGGAGTTTTTTTTGCCATAAGTGAACTTTTTTTGTTGTGCTCGCGACGCTTCGATTTCCCGGCAATTCTGGGGTCTTGCCTTGACAAGGGTGCGGGAGTGCCCATTGATATTCCTTTATTCACGCCTCCGGGCGCATTCAATAAGGAAGACATCATGCAGGAAATGCGCGGAACGACAATCCTGGCGGTCAAGGATGACAAAGGCGTGTCCGTGGCCGGCGACGGTCAGGTCACCCTGGGTCAGGCCATCGCCATCAAGCACGGGGCCCGCAAGGTCCGCCGTCTCTACCGGGACCGCATCGTGTGCGGCTTTGCCGGATCCACGGCCGACGCTTTCACTCTCTTTGAAAAATTTGAAGCAAAACTTGAAGAATTCGGCGGCAATCTGGTCCGCGCCAGCGTGGAGTTGGCCAAGGATTGGCGGAGTGACAAGTACTTGCGCCGCCTGGAGGCCATGCTGCTGGTGGCTGACGCCGAGAATATCCTGATGCTCAGCGGCACCGGTGACGTCATCGAGCCTGATGACGGGGTCGCGGCCATCGGTTCCGGCGGGGCCTACGCCATGTCCGCCGCCCGCGCTCTGCGACGCCACACGGATCTTTCAGCCGAGGACATCGTGCGCAAATCCATGGCCATCGCCGCCGAGATCTGCGTGTACACCAATGACCACATCATCTTTGAAACCGTGACCAGGAACTCCTGATGAATACCTTGACTCCCCGTGAGATCGTGTCCGAACTGGACAAATACATTGTCGGCCAGAATCAGGCCAAGCGCATGGTTGCCATCGCGCTCAGGAACCGCTGGCGCCGACGCCAGCTCGACCCTGAACTGGCCGAAGAGATCGCGCCCAAGAACATCCTCATGATCGGGCCCACGGGCGTGGGTAAAACCGAGATCGCCCGTCGCCTGGCGAAACTGGCCGGTTCTCCTTTCATCAAGGTCGAGGCCACCAAGTTTACCGAGGTGGGCTATGTCGGCCGCGACGTGGAATCCATCATCCGTGATCTGATGGAGATCGGCGTCAACCTGGTCCGCCAGGAAGAGGAGGCGAGCGTGCGCATAAAGGCCGAGGTCTCGGCTGAAGAGCGTCTGCTGGACTTGCTGCTACCCACCAAGCCGCTGGAATCGGTCGGGGTCGACTACATCGGTCCCGAATCCCAGGCCGCCGATTCGACCCGCGAAAAGCTACGGCAGCTGTGGCGGGCGGGCAAGCTCGACGATCGTCTGGTGGAAGTAGAGGTCTCCGCCGGGGGCGGCGTGCAGGTCATGGGTGTGCCGGGCATGGAAGGCATGGAAATGCAGATGCAGGACATGTTCTCCAAAGTCTTTCCCAAGAAAAAGAAGACCAAGAAGGTGGCTGTCCGCAATGCTTACGACATCCTCATCCAGTCCGAATGCGAGCGCCTCATCGACATGGACAAGGTGCACGAGACCGCCCGTGAGCGTGTGCAGGAGTCGGGCATCGTCTTTCTGGACGAGATCGACAAGATCTGCGGCGCGAACAGTTCGGGCAAGGCCGACGTGTCTCGCGAGGGCGTGCAGCGCGACCTCTTGCCCATCGTCGAAGGCAGCACGGTCAACACCAAGTACGGCATGGTCCGCAGCGACCACATCCTCTTCATCGCCGCCGGGGCCTTCCACATGTCCAAGCCCTCGGATCTGGTGCCCGAGCTGCAGGGGCGCTTCCCCTTGCGCGTGGAGCTTTCGGCTCTGACCAAGGAGGATTTCTACCGCATCCTGACCAAACCCAAAAACGCCCTGACCTTGCAGTACAAAGCCCTGCTGGGTACCGAAAAAGTGGACATCGCCTACACCGACGAGGCACTCCTCGAAATCGCCCGCTTCGCTCAGAAGATCAACGAAGAGACCGAGAACATCGGTGCGCGCAGGCTCTATACCATTATGGAGAAGATCGTCTCCGACCTGTCCTTCGACGCCCCGGACATGGAACAGACCACCGTGACCATCGACCGCGATTACGTTGCGGCGGCCCTGCAGGACGTGCAGGAGGATCGGGATCTTTCGCGTTATATCCTGTAAGATTCGGCAAAATTGGACGTCTGCTGATTTATGGGATGACGCTGATTTATGCATTTCATCAGTTCCAGAATCGCAAAAGTTGGCTTCGTGCACCGCCCCAGCATCTCGATTTGGTCCGGGCAAGGGCCGCCGACTGTCTGACTGAGCCAGGCATCGTTTGCTGAATCGGTGTCTGGCGCGCTGTCCTGGTTTTGCGTCCTGCACGCACCGAATCAGCTCTACGAGGCCCGCGATGGAGTTTCGGCGGCCCTTGCCCGGACCAAACCGGGATGCGGCCGCGCAGAGACCCTGTCTTTGCGGATCAACCCAACCGCCCCAAACCTCATCCATCATTGTGCTTGAACTTTTCCCCCCACCTTGCCAAAGTACTCCCGCACGCCGTCAAACCGGCCCCTTTCCCCACCTTTTCAAGTCCACGAGGGAGCCATGTCACAAGAAGCTTTGAGAGCCGCCTTTCTTCTGGAGGCGTTGCCTTATATCCGCGAGTTTTACGGCCAGACCATCGTCATTAAATACGGCGGTCATGCCATGAAGGACGAGGCCCTGCGCAAGAGCTTCGCCCTCAATGTCCAGCTTCTGCGCTACATCGGCGTCAATCCAGTCATCGTGCATGGCGGCGGGCCGCAGATTGGCAACATGCTCAAACAGCTCGGTATCACCTCCGAGTTCCGCCAGGGCCTGCGTGTCACCGACGACGCGACCATGGACGTGGTGGAGATGGTGCTGGTGGGCAAGGTCAACAAGGAGATCGTCAACCTGATCAACACCCAGGGCGGCCGAGCCGTGGGCCTGTCAGGCAAGGACGGGCGGATGATCTGGGCCCAGAAGCTGGAGATGGCCGTGGAGCGGGCCGACGCCCCGCCCGAGATCATCGACCTGGGCAAGGTCGGCGAGGTCGTGGCCGTGGACACTTCGGTCATCACTTCTCTGCAGGCCGCCAATTTCATTCCGGTCATCGCCCCGGTGGGCGTGGACGAAGAGGGCAACACCTACAACATCAACGCCGACTCCGTGGCCAGCGCCGTGGCCGTGGCCGTGGGCGCCAAGAAGCTCATCCTGCTGACCGATGTGCCGGGCGTGCTGAACAAGAAGGGCGAGCTCATCTCCACCATGACCCTGCATCAGGCCGCGCACGCCCTGGAGCAGGGTGTGGTCACCGGCGGCATGATCCCGAAAATCAAATGCTGCCTGGAGGCCGTGGACGGCGGCGTGTCCAAGGCTCACATCCTGGACGGCAGGGTGGAGAACGTCATCCTGCTTGAAATGTTCACTCAGGGCGGAATTGGTTCGGAGATCACGAGCAAATAGCCAAGACTCCTTGCATTTTCATGCAGCCCGGCCTCTACTCTGGTGGTGGCCGGGTTTTTTTGCGATCGCCTGCATCCGTTTGAACCATCTGTATCCACCCGCGCCGGTCTTCAAGGCGCGCAGGTTTTTTCTTGCCATCACCTCCCGTACTCGGCAAAGCCGTATAAGTATTTGCAATGTCAGATCATGAAGCGCGCGCTCAACACATCGGATGAGAGCGGCTGCGGCATGGAGGTGTTTGTGCGTATTGTCCTTGGCATCCTGATCCTGTTTTCATTTCTCGGTGCAGTCGATGACTGGTGGCGGAGCCCGACGCTCCTGGCTCTTCCTGTCCTCGGTGCGGTCTGCTGGGTTCTTGCGTCGCGCATTGCGGCGCAGGAGAAAAAGATACGGGAACTCGAAAACCTGCTTCGCGCAAAATCATCTGAGGCTGCAACGCATGAAACTCGGGCGGCAGCCGCGCCTGCGGCAACTGCTTCCGCCCAAGGAGAGGCCGATTCGGGCGCGGACGCATCCCGCGCCTTCACGCCCGATTCCGGCTGGAACAAGGGTGCTGGCACCGGCGAGGATTTCGTCTTTTCCGCCCATGAGGAGGCGGCCCCGCGACCTTCTTCATTGCCGCCCGTCACCAAACCGGGGCGCATTGCTCCGGACTGGCTCGCCACCGCCTGGTCACAGGCCGTGACCTGGGTCACCGGCGGGAATCCCGTGGTCAAGGTCGGGCTGGTGGTGCTCTTTTTTGGTGTCTCCTTTCTGCTCAAATACGCTTCCGAACACAGCCTGCTGCCGGTGGAGCTGCGCATGGCCGGGGCCGGAATGCTGGGCGTTGCCTTGCTGGCTCTGGGCTGGCGGCTGCGGCACGGCAATCCCGTCTACGCCCTGCTGGTCCAGGGCGGGGGCGTTGGCGTGCTGTACCTGACCATTTTCGCGGCGGCCCGTTTTCTGGATATGATCCCGTCGGCATGGGCGCTGGCGCTCATGTGTGCGGTGGTGGTCTTTTCCGGAATCCTGGCCGTGGTGCAGAACGCGTCGGCCCTGGCCGTATTCGGCGCGGCGGGGGGCTTTCTGGCCCCCATCCTGCTGTCCACGGGGCAGGGCAGCCACGTGCAGCTCTTCGGCTATTACGCCTTGCTGAACCTCGGCGTGCTCGGCATCGCCTGGTACAGGACGTGGCGGGTGCTCAACCTGCTTGGGTTCGTCTGCACTTTCGGTATCGGGGCGCTATGGGGGGCCAGGTTCTATTCCCCGGAATATTTCTCGACCACCGAGCCCTTCCTGATCCTCTTTTTCCTCATGTACGGGACCGTCTCCATCCTCTTCGCCCGCGCCAACAGCGGGTCCGGGCGAACCCGGCTCGACAGTGCGCTGGTCTTCGGTCTGCCGCTGGCGGCTTTCGGGCTGCAAATGGGCCTGGTGCGGGACATGGAAATGGGCGGGGCTTTCAGCTGTCTGGGCCTGGCGCTGTGGTACATCCTGCCCCTCAAGCTGCTCTGGAAGAAGAGCGGCGGTCTTCGACTCCTGGCCGAGGCCCATCTCGCCCTGGGGGTGATCTTTCTCTCCCTGGCCGTGCCCATGGCCCTGGATGCGTCATGGACCGCGTCAACCTGGGCCCTTGAAGGCGCGGGGATGATCTGGCTGGGCCTCAGGCAGGAGCGGCTCGTCACCAGAGTCTTCGGCCTGCTGCTGCAGCTCGGCGCGGCCCTGGCCTTTGCCGCCTCGCTCTCTCTGTGGTCCATTCACCTGGACAGCGGGCATCTCTTGGCCGGGCTCTTTTTGGGTCTGGGGGGCTTTTTTTCGAGCTGGACCTACTGGGCTCTGCCAACGGCGCGGCTGTCCCGAGAGGAACCGCTGCCGCTGGTCATGGGGCTGTGGGGCGCTGCGTGGTGGTACGGGACCTGGTTTTTCTGGGCCGCAGAGCAGGTTCATTCGGATCCGATTTTCCTGGCGGCGATCCTGGCGGGCCTCGGCGTCTGGTCCGTGCTGCACAGGAGGACCAGCTGGCCCATGCCCCGGTATCTTGCGCAGTTTACGGTCGTGCTGCTGCTTTGCAGCGCCATCCTGTGGAGCGGCCATCCCGGAGCGGACTGGGGATGGCTTGGCTGGCCGCTGGCCTTGCTGGCACAATTCTGGATGCTTTTTGCCCTGGAAGAGAGCTGGGACGCACGGGTGCGCGGCTGGGTGCATACGCTCAGTGCGCTCCTGGTCGCATTGCTGGTCATGCGTGAAACGCATTGGCAGGCCTTCCCTATCATTCAAAGCGGAAGCTGGGCTGATGCCGCAGCGGCCGTGGCCGGGGTCCTGCTGCTCATTATCGTCGTGTTCCCGCGCTTGGACTGGCCTCTGCGCAGGCATTTCGCCGCGTATCTTCGCGCCGGGGGCGCCCTTGCGGTGGTCCTTGTCCTGTGGTGGATCGGGGCCTGCTTCGCCAGTGGCAATCCTCGCCCATTGCCGTATGTCCCGGTCCTGAACCCCCTCGATCTGACCCAGGCGCTGGTGCTGGTCACCCTGGTGGTCTGGGCGCGCAAGGCGGTGACGCATGAGGTGATCAGAGGCCCCCATGTCGAGCGGTTTCTGCCTGCCATCCTGGCCGCGTGGGCCTTTGTCTGGATGAACGTGGTCGTGGCCAGGACGGTTCATTTTATGGCTGATGTGCCCTATGCCTTGCACTCCATGTTTCGCTCCGACGTGTTGCAGGCAGCCTATTCGGTGCTCTGGTCCCTGGCCGCGCTTGGGGCCATGCTCCTTGGGCGCAGGCGCGTTCAGCGGGAGGCCTGGCTGGCCGGGGCCGGGCTGCTGGCGGTTGTGGTCGGCAAGCTTTTTCTGGTCGATCTGGATGGGCGCGGCACCGTGGCGCGCATTGTCTCGTTTCTGGGTGTTGGATTGCTCATGCTTGTGGTCGGCTATTTCTGTCCGCTGCCGCCCAAGGGGGAAAAATCATGATCTTCATCGTTCTGCTGGTTCTGCTTGCGCCAATTTCCGCCCAGGCCTCCTCGCCCATGGATTTTGCCCGGGGCTACCTTCTGGAAACGCAGGCCGATTTTGCCTTGCAACGCCTGGAATTGCCCTTTGAGGTCTACAATGCCAGCGTGCGCGCCGATCTGGGCGATCTGCGCGTATTCAACGCCGAGGGTGCCGAGGTGCCCATGCACCTGCGCCGCATTGAAGCACAGCCTGTCGCCGCGCAGGAAGTGCCTCTGCCTCTTTTTCGGGTCTCAGGAGGGCCCGAAGGTGTCCAGGATTATGACTTTCGCATGCAAGTGCGCACCTCGGACCAGGGGGCCGTGCTGGAGACCCGGATGACCGCGCTTCCCGCAGGGACGGATCAGGCCCTGCTGCTTGACGCTTCCGCAATCACCGAAGACATCGCCGCGCTGCGTTTCGAGGCTGGGTCCTCATCGTCAGCCTTCATCCGTGTCGAAGTGCGCGGCAGTGACGACCTGTATTCCTGGCGTAAAGCCGGAAGCGCTGTGCTGGCCTTCATGGAGCACCAGAATGGACGCATCCTGCAGGACAGGATCATGATCCACGGCAAGCGTTGGAAATATTATCTGCTGACGGGCCAGGCCGACCTTTCGGTTCTGGCTAAGGCCCATGCACAGAAGGTCAGCGGTGAATCGGGCTTGACCCGCCGTTTCCTGCCCTTGCACGGAGAGGTGGTCGAGGACGGTACGTACGAGTATGTGTTGCCGCCCGCCTTGCCGGTGGACGTGCTGGATCTGGGGGATGTGGAAAATGCGGTGCTGGGCGTGAAAGTGCTTACGCCTTTGAAAGACGGCTGGCGCCCCGTCGCAGAGGGGGCGCTTTTTCGTCTGACCGTGGACGGGCAGTTGCTGGACGGTCCGGGCCTTGCGCTGCATGGCCCGCATGAGCGGTTGCGGATCGTGATGCAGGGCGCGCCGGTGCCTTTGCGCGTCGGGTGGCTGCCTCATGAGCTTGTCTTCATGTCGCAAGGCCCCGGACCGTATACGCTGGCCCTGGGCAGTCATTCCGGAAAACGCGGCCTCGACATGCTCGCGGCCATGCTCGATGACAAAAAGATCGGGACGCTGCGGCTGGGCACGGCAAAAATCGCGGCCCCGGTTGTTCTGGGCGGCGAGGATCGCCTGCTGCCGGATCCAGGTCATGCCGGACTTGTGCTTTGGGCGGTGCTTGGCCTGGGGGTGATCCTGCTCGGATTCATGGCCTGGCAGTTGGTGCGGACTCTGGATCACAAAAAATGACTGCCGGACGTCAAGGATCCCGGCAGTCAAAAAAAGCAGTCCAAGCCTAGTTCAGGGCCGCCTGCACTAATCGTGTGTTGGCCAGGATATCGTCGATGAGCCCCCGGCTCAGCAGGATTTCACGGGCCTCCTGCTTGGACACCACTTCGCGATAGCTGGGATCAAGCTGGTCGAGTTTGCGGACGTCGTCGAGCAGGGTGCCGTGCGGCGAGATGAGTTTGGCGACCTGGTTGGCCAGGAAAAGCACGGTCAGGCTCTTGGCTTGCTGGGCGTCGCACTCGAGCTGGGATACGGGCAGCAGGGCGGGCAGGTGATGGCTGAGGACCAGGGTGCGCAGCTGTTCCGGGATGCCTCCGCTCTGGGCCATGATCTGGGCGGCCTGCAGGTGCGTGGCCATGAGGCGCTCGTATTCCCGATCCAGGTTTTGGGGATAGAGTTCCCCTTCCTCCAGCTCTTTGACCAGCAGGATGAGCACGAGTTTGCCGATGTCGTGCATGAGCCCCGCCGTATACAGGGTGCCGCTGTCCAGATCCTGTCTGGCCCTGGCCATGTGGGCGGCGGTGATGGCGGTGGAGTTCATGTGCTGCCAGATGGTCTTGAACATGCGCTGATGCTCGGGGTCTTTGTACAGGGCATAGGGCATGACCCCGAAAGCGATGAGGTTCTTGAGGTTGGTCAGGCCCAGGATGTTCACGGCGGTGTGGATGGATTTGACGTCCGTCGCCACGCGGAAAAAAGGCGAATTGATGGTTTTGAGCACGCGGGACGAAAGCAGTGGGTCGCGGGTGACCAAGTCGCCCAGTTCCTTCATGCTCACGTTCGGATTGTCGATGGCGGCCAGGGAGGAATGCAGGGTGCCGACCTTGTCGAAGGCTTTGACCAGGCTCGCAATGGCGGTCCGGGCCAGTTCGGACGGGGGTTCGTAGACGTGGGTCATCTGGTTGCCGGTGCTGGAGGGCGCACCGGAATAGATGTGGTCCAGCGCCCGGATCAGCACCGATTCCCACTCCGTGAATGCAGTTTGCTCCGGAACGTCGGCATGTATCTTTACCGGAGCGAGATCTTCTCCAACAATGGGTTCCAGTTCCGGCTTGCGCGAAACATAGAAATACATCAGTCCCGCAAGGGTCAGCAAAACCGGTATGACAAAAATGTATGACATGGGCACCCCGTAAAGAGAGGAATTGTTTGCGCTCTCTTTAAGCGTTGGGATGCGTGAACGCAACGAATTTCTGCCATGTATCATCAACAGCTTGAATGTGATGCAAAAGGGGAGATGCGTCGATAGGGCGCACCACGAAAAGAGCCTCCGCTTGCGGAGGCTCTTTTCGTGGTCTGAAGTGGTTGATCAGAGTCCGGCGTCGTCCACAAGTTCCATGTTTCTGGCGGCGCGGACCTCATCGAGGCGCTGCACAGGCATGGTCACCGGCGCGTTCTGAATCGACGCCGCATCTGATTCGACCCGTCCGAGGATTTCAATAAGGTCGTCGACAAAGCCGTCCAGGGTCTCCTTGCTTTCCGTCTCGGTCGGCTCGAACATCAGGCATTCCTTGACGATGAGCGGAAAGTAGATTGTCGGAGCGTAGTGTCCCTTGTCGAGCAGCGCCTTGGCGATGTCCAGGGCGCGCACGCCCTTCTCGGCCTGTCTTGCGGCCGAAGCCACGAACTCATGCATGCAGATGCGGTCGTAGGGGACCTCAAGGTGCTTCTCGATGCGTTTTCTGAGGTAGTTGGCGGCCAGTACCGCGTTCTCCGAGGCGCGCACGATGCCTTCCCGGCCCAGGCGCAGGATGTAGGCGTAGGCTTTCAAGATGACGCCGAAGTTGCCGTAGAAGGGCGCGATGTAGCCGATGGATTTGGGGTAGTCGTAGTCGAGGAAGTACTGCCCGTCTTCCAGTTTCACGACCCGCGATATGGGCAGGTAGTCGACCAGACGCTGGCTCACGCCCACCGGCCCGGAGCCCGGCCCGCCACCGCCGTGGGGGGTGGCGAAGGTCTTGTGCAGGTTCAGATGCACGATGTCGAAGCCCACGTCGCCGACGCGCATCTTGCCCATGATGGCGTTCAGATTCGCGCCGTCGTAGTAGAGCAGCCCGTCCACGCCGTGGATCAGCTTGACGATGCGCTCCAGCCCACATTCGAAGAGCCCAAGGGTGTTGGGGCAGGTCATCATCAGGCCCGCCACTTCGTCGTCCAGCACCTTCTCCAGCTCGTCCGGGTCGATCATGCCGTCCTTGGAGGCGATGGAGACCACATCGTAACCGGCGATGGCTGCCGAGGCCGGGTTGGTGCCGTGGGCGGAGTCGGGCACGATGATCTTGGTCTTCTTGTTGCCCTTGTCGTTGTGGTAGGCGGCCATGAGCATGACGCCGGTCAGTTCACCGTGGGCACCGGCCATGGGCTGCAGGGTGAAGGCGCTCATGCCGGTGATCTCGCCCAGGAGCTGTTCGGTCTCGTAGAGCACTTCCAGCGCGCCCTGGGTCATGTTCCCTGCCCCTTTGAGCTGGGGAATGAGCGGGTGCACGGAGGTGAACCCTGGCTGGGCGGCCACGGCCTCGGTGAATTTCGGATTGTACTTCATGGTACATGACCCGAGGGGATAGAAATTGCTGTCCACGCTGTAGTTCAGGCGCGAGAGCCTGGTGAAATGGCGGACGACGTCGATTTCGGACAGCTCGGGCAGCCTCGGGGGGTCGCTTCGCAGCAGGTGGGCGGGGATGTCCGCTTCGGTGTTGCCTCTGGGCTCTTTGGGCCATACCCCGGCGCGGCCTTTGGCGGAATCTTGGAAGATGGTTTTCACAGGGCGCCTCCTATCAATTCGGCCATGATGCCGATGCACTGCTTCGTGGTTTTTTCGGTGCAGGCCACCAGCAGGTGGTTGTCCATGCCCTCGTAGTAGCGGCCCAGAGGGAAGCCGGGCACGAATTTGTGGTCCAGGAGCTTGTCGATGACCTCGTAGGCCCGCACAGGCAGTCTGACCGTGAATTCGTTGCCAAACGGCTGGTTGATGACGCGCACGCCGGGCAGACGCTCCAGCCGGTTGGCGGCGTAATGGGCGCGCTCGATGCCTGTCTGGGCGGTTTTCTTCAGGCCCTTTGGGCCCAGCAGGCTCATGTACATGAGCGCACGCAGGGCGCACAGGGCCTGGTTGGAGCAGATGTTGGAGGTGGCCTTCTCGCGGCGGATGTGCTGCTCGCGGGCCTGCAGGGTCAAGACGAAGCCGGTCTGGCCGGTCTTGTCCACGGTGCGTCCGGCGATGCGGCCGGGCATCTGGCGGATGAGCTGCTTGTTGCAGGCCATGATGCCAAGATACGGCCCGCCGAAGCTTAAGGGCAGCCCGAGGCTTTGGCCCTCGGCCACGGCGATGTCCGCGCCCATTCGGCCAGGCGTTTTCAGGATCGCCTGCATGATGGGGTAGGTCGAGATGATGGACACGATGCCCAGTTCACGGGCCTTATCGAAGAGGGCGGTGAAGTCCTGGATGGTGCCGAAGAAATTGGGATTCTGGACGATGACCGCTGCCGTGTCGCCGTTCAGGGCGGCGAGCATGGCCTCCATGTCGGTGTGGCAATCCTTGTGCGGGACGGTGACCAGATCGAGCTTGAGGTTCGTCGTGTAGCTGTCGAGCATGACCCGGTAGATGGGGTTGAGGCTCTCGGAGATGACGATGCGCGAACGCTTGGTGTGCCGCACGGCCATCATGATGGCCTCATAGAGCGCCGTGCCGCCGTCGTAGAGGGAGGCGTTGGCGTACTGCAGGTCCAGCAGGCGCGCCACGGCGGTCTGGTACTCGAAGATGGCTTGCAGCATGCCCTGGGAGGCTTCGGCCTGGTAGGGCGTGTAGGCGGTGTAGAACTCGCCGCGGCTGCACAGGGCGTCCACGGCGCTGGGGATGTAGTGGTCGTAGAAGCCCGCGCCGAGAAAAGAGGTCAGGTCGGTGTGGTTCTTGGCCGCCGTCTTTTCGAGCTTCTGGCGGACTTCCATCTCGCTCAGGCCTTCGGGCAGGTTCAGTTCCGCAGCACGGAATTTTTTCGGAATGTCTTCGAACAGCGCCTCGATGCTGTCCACGCCGATGGTGGCCAGCATTTCTCGTTGTTCGTCAGGGGTATGCGGTATGAAGGGCATGTTGCCTCCGGGTGATGGGCTGCGTCCATCCAACCGGAGGCGATGAGTTCAGACTAAAAAGTGGTGAACGTTCGCGCAGCGGAAGAGCAGCCCGATGATGATGGTTAGTGGGCTTCGGCCGCGCACAGAGCAGCGTAGGCGTCTGCGTCGAGGAGCCCTGCGGGTGCTGCGGAGAGTTTGACCTTGAACAGCCAGCCCGCGCCAAAGGCGTCCTTGTTGACCAGTTCGGGGGCGTTTTCCAGTTCGGTGTTGACCGCCGTGACTTCGCCGCTGACCGGAGAGTAGATTTCACTTGCGGCCTTGACCGATTCGACGGTGCCGATCTCGGAACCGGCCACGGCCTGGTCGCCGGGCTGAGGCAATTCAACGAAAGTCAGGTCGCCGAGCTGCTGCTGCGCGAAGTGGGAAATGCCCACCACGGCCTCGTCGCCTTCGATTTTGACCCACTCGTGGGATTTTGCGTAAAGAAGAGCTTTGGTATTCATGACAGCCTCCAGCGTGATTTTTTGGAGATTAGGCGCCGAATCCTTTCCGGCCTCTTGAGTTCGCGCTGACATAAATATATTGCCACAAAAGCGCAATAAAGAGATGAGTGGCATTGAAAATAGATCATGCATTGCTGAATATTCTTTCAGGAGGAAGTTATGAAATTTATGCGTATGGCGGCACTTTTGATGGTGATGCTGTTTTTTTCTTCCACCGCATGGTCTGCGGGTTTGACCGACAGGGACGTGCAGGGCTTCATTGCGACCATGCAGGAACTCAAACCCTATTATGACCAGTACACCGAAGATGTCGAGGATGATGGCGACGCGACCAGTACCGCCCAGGTCGTGACCGACTGGGCCAGTGGGCTCAAAGAGCGCGGCGAGGTGGAAGCCATCCTCAGTAAGCACGGGTTTGATTTCGAGAGTTGGGCAACAGTCGCGCAGCAGGTGACGCAGGCCTTCATGGCGGTCAGACTCGGCAAGGACGGTCAGGACATCATGGGCCAGATGCAGCAGTCCGTCGCGGAGATCGAGGGCAACAAGGACATCCCGGCCGAATACAAGTCGCAGATGATCGCGCAGATGCACACGAGCATGACGGAAATTGAGAAGGCCCTGAACGCACCGCCGGAAGATCAGGAAGTGGTCAAGCCTTTCGCCTCCGATCTGGACGTGATATTTGAAATGCAGGAATAGAGGGGGAGGCTTGACGCCACCCGCATGCCGCCTCAGGGCGGCATTGTGTTATGCGGCGCAGGCCTGGCCTCGCCTGGACGGAGAACAACGTTTGACCGGAGCGTGACTGACATGAAGAAAAAGGCGGACATCGGTGTCGTGGGGCTGGCCGTCATGGGCGAGAACCTGATCCTCAACATGGAGTCAAAGGGTTTCACCGTGGCCTGCTTCAACCGCACGGTGAGCCGGGTTGATGACTTTCTCCGCGGACGCGGCAAGGGCAAGAACATCATCGGCTGCCAAAGTCTTGAGGAGCTGGTGCAACGCCTGGCCAGTCCGCGCAAGGTCATGTGCATGGTCAAGGCCGGACAGGCCGTGGACGATCTGCTCACCGCGGTCATGCCCCTCATGGATGCGGGCGACATCTTCATCGACGGCGGTAATTCCCATTTTCAGGACACCGCGCGCCGGGTCGAGGAAGCAGGGCGGCGCGGCATCCTTTACGTCGGCGCAGGGGTTTCCGGCGGGGAGGAAGGCGCGCTTAAAGGCCCCTCCATCATGCCCGGCGGGGCGCACGGGGCCTGGGAGCACGTGCGTCCGATCCTGCAGAAGATCTGCGCCTTTACCCCTGACGGCGCGCCGTGCTGCGAATGGGTCGGGGAAGGCGGCAGCGGCCACTTTGTCAAGATGGTGCACAACGGCATCGAGTACGCCGACATGCAGCTCATCTGCGAAGTCTACGACATGATGAAGACCAGCCTGGGATTGTCCAACGACGAGATGCGCGATGTTTTTGCAGGCTGGAACCGGGGCGTGCTTGACTCCTACCTCATCGAAATCACCGCCGACATTCTCGGCTATCGCGACAAGGACGGGGACGTGGTACTCGATCTTGTGCTCGACGCGGCCGGTCAGAAGGGCACTGGCAAGTGGACGGTGCAGGCCGGACTCGATGCGGGCCAGCCCTTGAGTCTCATTGCCGAGGCTGTTTTTGCGCGCAGCCTCTCGTCATTGAAGGAGGAGCGGCTCTGCGCGTCGGTGGTGCTGGACGGCCCTGCGCCGCGTTTTGGCGGGGACGCGACGGCCATGATAGACGATCTCGAACAGGCGCTCTACGCGTCCAAGATCATGTCCTATGCCCAGGGGTTCCAGATCCTGCGCTCCGTGGCGCAGGCAGAGGGCTGGAATCTGAATTACGGGGGCATCGCGCGCATGTGGCGGGCGGGGTGCATCATCCGCGCCGCCTTCCTGGACCGCATCAGAGACGCCTTCTCGCGCACGCCGAGTCTGTCGAACCTCTGCCTCGACCCGTTTTTTGCCGAGGCTCTGCAGAGCGCCCAGGACGGATGGCGGCGTGTCATGGCCGCGAGCGCCCTGCACGGCATCCCCATGCCCGTATTGGGCGCGGCCCTGGCCTATTATGACGGCTACCGCTCGGCCCGCCTGCCGGCCAACCTGCTGCAGGCCCAGCGCGACTATTTTGGCGCACACACCTACGAACGAGTGGACCGCCCCAGGGGCGAGTTTTTTCATACCGACTGGATCGGCCAGGGGTAAACCACCTCGTCAAAAATTCCATGATACGTAAACGCCTCGCCCCGGTGCTAGGCTATTAACGAGTGCGGGACAAATTTCCGTCCCTCCACCAGCAAGCAGCAGGAACATGCAATGAACATATCCGACCCGGGCCGCAGGCGCACCATCGTCAAAGTCCTCCTCGCCCTGATTATTGTCGCCGCCCTGATTGCGGCGGTCCGCTTTTTCGACGTGCAGCAGATTCTACGTGACGCCCTGGCCTGGATTTCGGGTCTTGGCCCTCTGGGGCCGGTCATCTTTGTCGGGCTGTACATTCTGGCCTGCGTCTTCCTGCTGCCCGGCGCGATCCTGACCCTCGGCGCGGGCGCGGTCTTCGGCTTTGTGCAGGGGGCTGTGGCGGCCTCCGTGGGCGCGACCCTGGGGGCGACCTGCGCTTTTCTGGTCGGACGTTACCTGGCCCGCGACTGGGTGGCCAGGCGCATCGCGGGCAACGACAGGTTCCGGGCCGTGGACGAGGCCGTGGCCCGGGAAGGGTGGAAGATCGTCTTTTTGACCCGGCTTTCCCCCGCTTTTCCGTTCAATATCCTCAACTACGCCTTCGGGCTGACCAAGGTGCGCCTCAAGCACTATTTTTTTGCCTCCTGGGTGGGCATGATCCCCGGCATGTTCATGTACGTCTATATCGGCTCCCTGGCCGGTGATCTGGCTGGCCTGGGGGCCGGGAACAACGAGCGCAGCCTCGGTGAATGGATCATGTACGGGGTGGGGCTCGCGGCGACGGTCGTCGTGACCGTGTTCATCACCCGCCTGGCGCGGGAAGCGCTGAACAAACGGATACCGACACAAGGACCACAGTCATGACAACACACACAGGTCTTCAGCCCCGGGACGAGCACAACCGGAGGCTGACCTCCCTCGTGCACCCCGAAGACTGGAAAAATCCACGGCCGCAACCCCGCTACAATCTGGTGGTCATCGGCGCGGGCACGGCGGGCCTGGTGTGCGCGGCGGGTGCGGCCGGGCTCGGCGCAAAGGTCGCCCTGGTCGAGCGTGCGTACCTTGGCGGCGATTGCCTCAATTTCGGATGCGTGCCCTCCAAGGCCCTGCTGGCCACCGCCAAGGCCGCAGCCGCCGTGCGGGATGCGGGGGAGCTTGGCGTGCATGTGCCGCCGGGCACCAGAGTCGATTTCGCGCAGGTCATGGAGCGCATGCGCAGGCTGCGCGCAACCATTGCGCCCAATGACTCGGCCGTGCGTTTTCGCGACCTCGGGGTCGATGTCTTTTTAGGGACAGCCAGATTCACGGACGCTCAGACTGTCGAGGTGGACGGCGCGCGACTGGCTTTCAGCAAGGCGGTCATCGCCACGGGGGCCCGGGCTGCCGCGCCGCCCGTCGAGGGCCTGGAAACAGTTCCGTTCCTGACCAACGAGACGGTTTTTTCCCTGACCAGTCTGCCCCGGCGTCTGGCGGTGATGGGCGCAGGGCCTATCGGCTGCGAGATGGCCCAGGCTTTTGCCCGGTTCGGCTGCGAAGTGATCCTGATCGGGTCCGCGCGCGGCATCCTGCCCAAGGAGGACCGCGACGCTGCCGCCTTTGTGCGTGAGTCTCTGCTCAGGGACGGGGTGAAAATTCTTTCCTGCGGCAAGTCCGTGCAGGTTTCCGGGTCAGCGGGGGCCATCCGCCTTGTAGCCAAGGGTCCGGACGGGGAGTGTGACGAGGTGGTCGATCAGTTGCTGGTCGCCGCCGGGCGCAAGCCCAATGTCGAAGGTCTGGGTCTTGAAGAGGCGGGAGTGGCCTACTCCGGCAAAGGGGTGCAGGTTGACGAGTATTTGCGCACCGCCAATCCCGACATTTTCGCCGCCGGAGACGTTTGCTCCGCGTATCAGTTCACCCACGCGGCGGACTTCATGGCCCGCACGGTGCTGCGCAACGCCCTGTTCAAGGGTCGGGCCAAGGTCTCGAAACTGATCATTCCCTGGTGCACCTACACGGACCCCGAGGTAGCCCATGTGGGCATGACCGCCAGTGACGCCGCCGAGAAGGGTGTGGCCATAGAGACCTTCACCCGCGAACTGCACGAGGTGGACCGCGCTATTCTCGAAGGGCGCACTGATGGCATGGTGCGCGTGCACGTGCGCAAGGGCACGGACAAGATCGTCGGCGCGACAATCGTGGCCGCGCACGCCGGGGACATGATCTCGGAGATCACCCTCGCCATGACCAGCGGCCTCGGGCTAGGGAGCATAGCCAGCACCATTCATCCGTATCCCACCCAGGCCGAGGCCATCCGCCAGACGGCCGATGCCTTCAACCGCACGCGCCTGACTCCGCTGGTCAAGTGGCTTTTTGCCCGCTGGCTGGCTTGGGGCAGATCCTCGAAATGACGTGAGTCGGGGCGCTTTTAGCAGTACCCTTTGAAAGCTGACATTCTGGTTTGCCGGACAGGAGTTTCTTTCCAATGCCGGTCAAAGTCTGTTAGGAAGGGGAAAACCAATGCGGGAGGGACTCATGGATCGGAAAACTGTTCTGGTGATGGACGATGAAGAACACGTGCGCATGCTTTACGCCGAGGAGCTTCGTTCCCTGGGGTATGAGGTGGTGGTCTCGGATGGCAGCGACGATCCCCTGGCCCTGGTCGCCGAGCACAAGCCCGATCTGATCATTCTGGACATCAGGCTGCAGAGCCGCTCCGGGCTTGACGTGCTACAGATCATTCGCTGCAAGCACGCCAAGCTGCCCATTATTCTCTGCACCGCATATGAAGGCTTCCGCCTCGACCTCAAATCCATCGCCGCCGACGCCTATGTGGTCAAATCCTACGACAGTTCGGAACTCATGAACAAGGTCAAGGAACTCATCTGATGGCGCGGGAGAGCCCGCGCCATCGCTTTTCCTTTTGTCATCGCTCGTATCCCGCTTTTATCCATGTTCTACGGTCTAAGGGCAGACCCCACTTGAGGCTGCCCGCGCTTTTCCTCATTTCGCGTTATGGAGTCTGCGTGCGGAAGCTCTTGCCCGCCTGGTCATGAAATGCGCCAGGGCAAGGGGAGCCAGCAGTACGACGAAGATCAGGTGCCCCCAATCGACCCACATGACCAGCGTCGGGGAGAAATAGCTTTCAGGCTGGTTCTTCATGACCCGGACGATGCCGGTCAGCACGATGCCGATCCAGCACAGGCCCACGGTCACGTCCATGGCCGACCATGACTGACGGCGCAAGATGCGGGGCAGCCTCCAGCCGAGAATGGCAAGGAGCACGATGGCCAGGATATAGTGCGCCACATGGTTGAAGTAATAATCCGCAGTCCAGGCGAAGCCCGGTACGTCGGCCAGGTAATAGCGGGAGAAGATGGGCATCTGCGCGAAGCCGGTGAAGGCTAGGGCGAAAACGGTCAGACGGAAAACAAGGGTCAGGCTATTCATTGTTGTCCTCCGAGGTCGCGCCACGCACCAGATGCAGCACCCCGGCCACGACTCCGATCAGGGGGGCCGCGTACACGGCGCGCGCCAGCAGCTCCTCTTTGACGAAGGGATTGCCTACCGACGCCAGGTGCGGCTTGCCCGGCCCCTGTTCAACTGCCGCATTGAGCACGTCGAAGGGCACGGGCGAAACGTAGAAGGTGTTGGTGCCACCGTTTTGCGTGTCTCCGTAAAGAAAGCCGCCGGTGCGTGCGGCCAGCTCCCGCGCCTGGGCCAGGATTTCGTCGCGCGGGCCGATGCTCTGCACCCCTTCGGGACAGACTTCGATGCACGCCGGGGTTTCGCCCTGGGCCACCCGGTCCCGGCAGCGGTCGCATTTGTACATGACTCCGTTGCCGGCAAAGCTCGGCGCAAGCTTCAAGTACAGACCCACGCCGGTCTGGCGTTCGGGGATATGCCAGGGGCAGACATCCTTGCATTTTGCCCCGCCAAGGCAGATCTCGTCGTTGATGCCGACGATGCCTCGGCTGTCTTTATAAGCCGCGCCCCATGGGCAGAGGTTGGCGCAGGGCGGATTCTGGCAATGCAGGCAGCGGCGGGGGATGTGCAGTTCGAAGGACCGGCCGTTGTATTCACCCTCGGCGGTCTGGATGTAGAGCCAGTTGTACGGGGTCAGGCGGTCGTCCACATCCTGCCGTTCACTCCAGTCGGCGACCTTGACCTTGGCCGGGTACATTATGGGGAAAGGCTTCTCGGGACGCGGAAACTTGTGTCCATTGACCTCGCGGCAGGCCTCCACACAGGCCCCGCAGGCGATGCATTTGGAAATGTCGAGGAGCGTGGCCAAGACAACATTGTCAGGCGATACCTCCGCGCCGGTCCGCGCCGTCGAAGGGGCGGCCACAATACCTCCGGCCGCGATCAGGCCGCTGGCCAGAAAATGCCTTCGGTTTATCTTCATGTCTTTCTCCGATGGGATTTGAGACGGCTGACGATCGTCAATATTCAACCTGTAATCCCGGCGGACAGGAAGTCCACCTTTTTGTGAACCGCCATGCACATGGTTAATTCGGCCACGACATCCGTCAAAATGCTATTTGTCTGCCATGGTGCAGACGCCGTCCTCGTCATCCGGGAGAGGGGGTGGCGCTTTGGCACCTTTCGCAAGTATGGGCACCCTGTAGCGGAGCCAAGGTCACTGCCAGAATTGAGCCTTTGATCATCAAGGTCGACGATTACGGCGTTGACCCCAACGGCGTTGACCTCAGCGACTTTTCTGGGATAGGGTTTTTAAACACAAAATTGTGAGTAAAGACTCCTCATGAAGTGGATCATGAGCAAAAACGACAAGGATATGAGTGCAGTTTCACGGTCAATCCCGGGGATATGCTCGAGCTGCTCAGTTCACCCTTGAGTCTTGAAGAAATGGCGGACGCTCTTGTCGCCGAGGCCAGGCAGGCGGGCAGCACCGACGATGTGAGCGTCGTGCTGTACAGGGTCATCGAGTGGACAAGTCCCCCGGAGGCGACATGACGGATCACGACTTCCTGACGATTTTTGAGCCTGCCGCCGCGGCTCGTCTGCTGGAGCATAGCCGCATATTGGAGTTTGAGGACGGTAGCGTCATTTTCAGTGAAGGAGATCCTGCGGATGCGCTCTACATCGTGCTGCAAGGTCAGGTCAGCCTGACCATCAGCGCCGCCGGCCGTCAGGAATATCTTGCCGTGGCTGGCGAGGACGAATATTTTGGGGAGTTCGGTGTGCTGGACGGGGACTCCCGCAGCGCACAGGCCAGCGCAATCGGGTGCGTGCGGCTGATGCGGATTCCGAGCAAAGTGCTTATCGACGAACTGGGAGGGACCGATAAAAATCCGGCCATCAGGATGATGATCCGGACAATCCGGAAAATGCGACAGTCCAACCGCCTTCATGTGGACGAACTGTTGCGCCGGGAGAAATTATCGCTGCTTGGCCAGGTGGTGCTGGGGGTTGTGCATGATTTCCGCAGCCCTTTTTCCGTGATCCTCATGGCCACGGAACTGATGCAGTCCGGACTTGCCGATTCGAACTCAATGAAGGAGTGCTGCGCCCTTATTGTCGAGCAGGTGGAGCGGGTCAACTCCATGGCCGAGGAAGTGCTGGACTATTCCCGGGGGAAGACGAGTCTGCGCCTGGAAAAGGTTGAGCTGGGGCACTTTCTGCGTCGATTCGTGGAACTGAACAAGCGCTTCCTGCAAGGCAAAGGCGTTGAACTGACGGCGGCGATACCGGAATCATGGATGATCGAAGCTGATCCGGGGCGTCTGCAGCGAGTCCTGCAGAACCTCGTCTACAATGCCGCAGACGCCATGGGCGAGGACGGCGGCCGCATCGACATCGACCTTGAGCGGCCGGACGCGGACAGCGTCCAAATCCATGTCAGAGATACTGGACCGGGAATCCCCGATGAAATCCGGGACCGTATTTTCGAGCCTTTTCAGA
>Ga0180017_100083_pt1 | contig 38917 bp, 38 predicted proteins | sample KR46_S_MetaG_FD_129674 | JGI IMG/M metagenome (GOLD analysis project Ga0180017, IMG submission 129674) | Groundwater microbial communities from the Olkiluoto Island deep subsurface site, Finland - KR46_S_MetaG | ecosystem: Environmental > Aquatic > Deep subsurface > Groundwater | place: Finland...
GGAGGGGGTACACCCGTTCCCATCCCGAACACGGCAGTTAAGCCCTCCAGCGCCGATGGTACTGGGTTTTCCCGGGAGAGTAGGTCGCCGCCGGAATAATTTTAACAAAGACCCCTGGTTCAGATGAACCAGGGGTCTTTGCTATTTGGTGAGAAATAAAAACTATTAAAGCCCCGACCCCGGTAACTGCCCAAAAGGATGGCCTGCTCCAGGATGTGGGCCGGGATGGCATCCCTGTTAAGGCGTTCACCCTTACCCTTGGGCTTGAGGCCCCCGAACCCATTTCCCCGGTACTGGGCCAGATACCGGCGCAAGGTACGCTCGGAGATCCCGGTCTGTGCGCAGATCTGGGTCTTGAGTTTTCTGGCTCGGGCGGCATCCACGTCTTCCGCCAACAGCGGGGACAAAAGCTGCATCCGCTGGGCGGCGATTTCTTCGAAGGTGTCGATTCCTAAAAGGCTTTGAATCCTTCCGCGCATCTTCCCGCCCCAGCGTTCGGAGCCGAAGATGCCCCGTTTTAGGGCTAGGTCTTTTCGGCAGCCTCGGCGGTGGATCACCTCCGCCAGTAGCAGTCCGTACGAGGATGTTCCGATCAGCACCGTGGACTGGAGGTCGAGCATCAACCAGTTTCTTCAGTAAGGGCTCCTGAAATGCTGTAATGTCACGATAATCAACTCTAGCTCTTCTCGGCTCCGCTGAGATGGACACTCTTAGCTCACTCCTATACTCCGGTATCCAAGGTCAAAGGCCCGCTCGTTGACTTCCTGCAGCTTGGGCGGAACAATAGACAAAAGGGTTTCCCGCAGGGCGGCGGCCGGAATGGGGAGCTTTTCAAGGGCCGCGAGTGTACCCAACAGGACGCTGTTCAGAGCCTTAACATTGCCGGCTTCACGGGCCAGTCGTTCCGTGTCCACGGTCACCAGTGCGGAGACGGTCTGACGCAGATGCGCCATCAACTCCTCGCGGTTGTAGGTGGATAAGCCTAGTGCTACGGTAGTCGGGACGATTGTAGTGGTGGAAGTCACCACAGTACCGCCCGGTTTCAACAGGTACAGGTTTCGGACCGTTTCGGACAGTTCAAAACCAAGCAGGGCGTCGGCCTGCCCCGCCGGGATCAAGGCCCCTTGAAGGTTCTTGCCCATACGCACCTGGCTGGTTACCGGGCCTTCCCGCTGCGCCATTCCCAGCACTTCCGAGGTGCGGATTTCCATCCCGGCGGCGATAGCGGCGTTGCTTATCACACGGGAAGCCAGGATGATGCCCTGACCCCCTACCCCGGCGACTACAAGATCAAAGTTTTTCATAAATTTACCATCCTAATCGCTCCGGACGGGCAAATGCGCACGCACAGGGCGCAACCTGCGCAGTTGTGATTAATGATCGGGGCGTCCTCACCCGGCTGAATCGCCGGACAACCCAGTTCGTTCACGCAGATCCGGCAACCCTGGCACAGTTCCGGTAAGGCCACGCGGCTACGGCCTTGGTTTCGACTCCGGCAAAGGTGCTGATGAAGGCCAGTACGCGGTCGACATCGAATTCACCCTCGCGGCCGACTACATGGTCGTGCTTCCCGCTGATGCGAACCGGCAGGCCGTGTTTCCAGGCCAGGGCAATGACCTGTTCCTCGACGACCGGTTCCAGTTCCTCTACGATCAGCACCTGGTCCATCCGACGGATGAAACTCAACACCGGTTCGAACGGGAGAGGATAAGGGGTTCCGATTTTCAACACATCCACCTCTCCGGACAGACCGGAAAGAGCCAGCGCTTCGTGGACATAACCCACCGCGACTCCACAGGCGATGATGCCGGTACGAGTGGGCTCCCCGCATTTTCTTTCCTCGTTAAATGGTGACTGTTCCAGTATGGTGCGAGCCTGTTTTTGCTGCCTGTTCAGGATCGGGTGCCGCTGACGTGCCACGCTCGGCAAGGCGACCCACTGCCGGTTCCGCTTGAAACCGGACACCGGACGGGGGTTGTATTCATCGGAGATGCGCACATCCTGATAGGCGTGGCAGATACGGGTGGTCGGGCGCAGAATGACCGGAAGTTCCAGTTTCTCGGACAGGTCAAAGGCGTAACGGACCATTTCCCGGGCTTCGGCCGGATTGGCCGGATCAAGTATCGGCAGCTTGGCAAACTTGGCAAAGTAGCGAGTGTCCTGCTCGTTCTGAGAACTGTGCGGCCCGGGATCATCGGCCACCAACAGCACCAGTCCGCCTCGGACACCGAGGTAGGACAGGGTCATCAGGGGGTCGCCGGCAACATTGAGACCCACCTGTTTCATGGTACAAAGGACTCTGGCTCCGGCGAAAGCGGCTCCGGCAGCCACTTCGAGGGCTACTTTTTCGTTGACTGACCATTCGGCATGGAAGTTGTGCTTGGAAGCAAGCTTGGAGAGCGTGGCCATGATTTCCGATGAGGGTGTGCCTGGATATCCGGTGGCCACCTGAACCCCGGCTTCCACGGCACCGTAGGCAATGGCCTGGTTACCCATCAGTAGTTTTACGGGCAAAGCGTTTCCCCCTCTGCGAGTATTGCTACATAGTCCCGTAACCGAGGAGGCGTACGATAATCGCCGTAGCCACGCCCAGGGACAACATGATCAGTATAGCATAATCCGGTGTGGTTATCTGCATTCTACGGTAGGAGGAGCGGATACCGGATCCATACCCCCGTGTCTCCAGCGTCACGGCCAGGTGTTCGGCCTTACGCAGGGACATCAGGGTGAGGGGAATCGCCACCGGAGCGTAGGCCCGAACCTTGCGCACCGGATTCCAGCCGCCGGCGTCCAGACCGAGGGCCTGCTGCGCCTGGCTGATCGTGTGCACCTCGTTCAGAAAGGTCGGGATGAAACGCAGGGCGGTCGTAAACATCAGGGCGTATTCGTAGGGCACACGAAACCTCTCCACCAGAACCAAGACGATGTCGCGGGCCTGGGTGGTACCCAGCAGCACCAAAAAGCTGGTCACAATGGCACACATCCGCAGGGCCATGGCCGTACCGAGACCAAGTCCCCCGTCCGTAACCGGGAGGGAATGCGGAGGCACCACCATTTCCCCTCTCCCGATGGTCATGTCCAGCCCGCGGAGGGCCTCGGTTCCATCTGGATAGCGGTGGGTCAGGTTCTCGATCTTAATTGAGTTCAGGATTCAGGGTGTTACTCATTTCGGAATACCTCTATAAAAATGATAATGCCAGGCTCTAGAGCCCGGCAAAAATGCGGAATAACTCAGCTTGGCTATCTCCGCTCGGCTAAAGCTCATCTCAGCTCCTCTCCATATTCAGATGTCCGGCGGCTCTCCCGCCACTAGCTCAACTAACTATCTGGGGTGGATTATACCACACGATTTTCGGTCTGTTACCCATCGTTTTTGAAATTAGTACATCCCTTACCCTTGTTTGAGTACTTTCATTTTATGGTAAACTAAGCCTGGAATTCATTTTACCTTTGAGGAGAAGACAGTGTCCGAAACAGTGAGTCTGATACCGTGCGCCGATTACGACCCGAAACTTGTTAGCGCAGCCCTCAAAGAAAGCCTTGATTTACTAGGCGGACTGGAGCGCTTTGTTCAGCCCGGCCAGCGGGTGCTGCTCAAGGTTAACCTGCTCATGGCAGCCGATCCGGAAAAGGCCATTACTACCCACCCGGCGGTGGTGGAAGCGATGGTGCGTATGGTTCAGGCGCTGGGCGCTCACCCGGTTATCGGTGACAGCCCGGGTGCTGTGCCCTACACTCCGGGGGGTCTAAGACGTGCCTACCGCGTGTCCGGCCTGCAGGACGTCGCTGCGCGCACCGGGGCGGAGTTGAACTTTGACACCACCGTCGTTTCGGTTTCTAATCCTGACGGGGTGCTGATCAAGCGTTTTGAAGTAATCCGTCCGGCCGTGGAGGCTGATGTCCTCATCTCCATGCCCAAGCTGAAAACCCACATGTTCACCTGGTTTACCGGCGCGACCAAGAACCTCTTCGGGGTGGTGCCCGGTGTGGCAAAGGTGGGCTATCACGGCAAGCTGCCCACGCTGGATCGGTTCGCCGAGATGCTGCTTGATCTGATCGTGGCGGTACGCCCCGCACTGCACGTTATGGACGGGGTACTTGCCATGGAAGGTGACGGCCCGGGTTTGCGCGGCCGGCCGCGTCATGCCGGGGTGCTTCTGGCTTCTTCCAACGCAGCCGCCCTGGATGCGGTCGCCTGCGATTTGATCGGATTGGATCCAATGCGCCTGGAACTGCTGCAGGCGGCGGTTCGCCGGGGTTGGTGGAGCGGTCGGGTGGAGGACATCGAAGTTTTGGGCGCGCAGCGCGAAGATATCTCACTTCCCGGGTTTAAATTGCCATCTTCGATGGCGAAGAATCCGCGCGCCTTTGATCGTCTGGGCGTGGTTTCCGAGAGAATGGCGGAGTGGCTGATCGGCCGCACCCGCTACTCCTTCACTCCGCGTCCGGAACCGCAGGCTCACATTTGCACAGGCTGTAAACTGTGCGTCAATGCCTGTCCGCAGCAGGCAATCACCATTCGTAACCGGCATGCGGTGATTGACGACAAAAATTGTATCCGGTGCTACTGCTGCCACGAACTCTGTCCGGAAGCGGCTGTGGATATCCGCTTCTCGCCGCTGGGGCGGGCTTTCCGGCGTATCGGGCTGATTGGGCGGTCATAGGTGACAGACGCACCAGCATCTGGTGGTTGACCTGAGTAGGCATTCGGTTGTAGAATAAGGGTTGGTTACGTTTTGGGCCCATAGCTCAGTTGGTTAGAGCGCACGCCTGATAAGTGTGAGGTCCGTGGTTCGAATCCACGTGGGCCCACCAAAATGGAAGTCAGAGGCCAGAGGTCGGAGGTCGGAAGCCGGAAGCCGGAAGCAGAAAAAGGAGTCGGCGGGGCTGATTCCGGAGTGATTGATACAAGTGAGAAGTGAGAAGTTAGAGGTGGGACTGTAGGAAAGTATCGGCTGGCCGATACGATTGATAGAAGTGGGAAGTTAGGAGTCGGAGGTTAATCGAAACCTTGGAATCTTGACACGGAACTTCTGGCATACTATAATATCGCTTGTGCAACCTGTTCATCCGGGTGGCACCAACACCATTCCGCGATAGCTCAATGGTAGAGCATCCGGCTGTTAACCGGAGGGTTGTAGGTTCGAGTCCTACTCGCGGAGCCAAGAAATCAACGAGCCGTCTTCTTATTCAAGAGGAAGGCGGCTTTTGCGTTCATTCTTAACATTTGCTGGATTACTATGTTATTATTATCACAGAGTCGAAGGTTTTATCAGGCTTTCCAGAGGATGTGGAACAGTGCGTATCGCCATGCTTTCACCGATTGCCTGGAGAACGCCGCCGCGCCACTACGGCCCCTGGGAAAGGGTGGTTTCCCTCTTAACGGAAGAACTGGTGGCAAGAGGGGTTGACGTCACTCTTTTTGCGACGGCTGATTCAAAGACTGCAGGGCGGCTGCGGTCGGTCTGCAGTGCCGGTTACGAAGAGAACCGGTCGATGGACCCGAAAGTGTGGGAGTGCCTGCACATTTCCGAGGTTTTTGAAGCGGCCACCGATTTTGATCTTATTCACAATCACTTCGATTTCCTACCCCTGAGCTACAGTGGCCTGGTGGAGACACCGGTGCTATCCACCATTCATGGATTTTCCTCACCCGGGATTCTGCCCGTTTACCGGAAATACAACGACCGGGTTTCCTATGTTTCGATCAGCGATTCAGACCGGTCGCCAGAATTAGACTATATCGCCACCATCCACCACGGCATCAAGGTTGATGAATTTTCCTTCCGATCCGAGCCCGGGGACTATCTCTTGTTTTTTGGCCGGATCCACCACGACAAGGGGACGCGGGAGGCGGTCGAGATTGCGCGGCGTGCCGGCCGGAAGTTGCTCATAGCAGGGATCATTCAGGACCAGGACTACTACCAGCGTGAGATCAAGCCGTACCTGGACAACCACCACTGCACCTATGTCGGGAGTGTCGGCCCGCGGGAGCGTGATGAACTGCTTGGCCGGGCCTATGCCTTGCTGCATCCTATCAACTTCGATGAGCCCTTTGGACTTTCCATCATCGAGTCAATGGCATGCGGAACTCCGGTGATCGCGTTCAACCGCGGCAGCATGCCGGAGTTGATCCGAAACGGGATAGACGGTCTACTGGTTTCCGGGGTTGATGAAGCGGTGCAAGTAGTTGAGTTGGTTGCGGCGATTGACCGCGCTCAGTGTCGGAAGTCGGTGGAAACCCGGTTTTCGGTGGCCCGGATGGCCGGAGATTACCTGAGGGTGTACCGCCAAATCTCCCAAACCGGATTTCCTGACTAACTGGTTAAAAGGAGGGTCACATATGTCAAGACCGCTTGTTGAACGTTATGAGCGTAACCCGATACTGACACGGGAGGATGTACCCTATCCTGTCGCCACCGTTCACAACGCCGGGGTAGTGAAGTGCAACGAGCGCTATGTAATGCTTTTTCGCTCACACCGCCGAAACGGCCGGTCGATCATCGGCCTGGCCGAGAGTGAGGACGGGTTTTCATTCCGCGTTCATCCAGAACCCTTTTTGGTCCCGGCCACAGAGGGGGTTTTCGCAGAGTACGAAGAGTTTGGTGTGGAAGACCTGCGAATTTGTCCGATCGAAGGTGAATATCTGCTTACCTATAGTGCTTATTCCAGACATGGGGTGCGTGTGGCGCTCGCCCGAACCCGGGATTTCAGGCAGGTTGAACGGGTGGCGCTGATTACCCAGGCCGATTACCGTAACGTGGTTATCTTCCCGGAGCGGTTTGACGGGTTGTATGCCCGTCTGGACCGCCCGCACTCGGACATTTCACCTTGGTCGATCTGGATCTCCTATTCGCCGGACCTGGTCTACTGGGGAAACGCGAAGGTAGTGATGAAGCCCGTTCAGTATCATTGGGACGAGATGAAGATCGGGCCAGGGGCGACCCCGATTAAGACCCCTCAGGGATGGCTGCACATCTACCACGGGGTGTTCCCAACCATGGACGGTTCTGTCTACCGGCTTGGTGTAGCCCTGCACGACTTGAATGACCCCTCCCGTGTACTGGGTGTGGCGGATGACTGGATCCTTCAGCCTGAAGACCCATGGGAGATTGCCGGTTATGTCCACAATGTCGTCTTCACATGCGGGGCCGTGCCGGAGGACGACGGTACGCTGAAGCTTTACTGGGGTGGTGCCGACCTTGTGATGTGCGCTGGCACAGCCAGAATTGACGACTTGGTCGGTCTCTGTCTTAGTCACTCTCGACAAGCCTTACCATAGTTGCACGGTATTGACCGACACGTCGTTACTGACGTGTCCTTTCACAGAAGGTGGTAAGACGATGATCAGAATCGACCCGACAGGTCTCGTGGCGGTAATCATCGCTGGTGGGGTGGGAACCCGTTTTTGGCCACTCAGCACAACGGAAAATCCCAAGCAGTTTCTTACCCTCTTCGGTGATCGTTCCATGCTGCAGGGCACTTACGACCGGATTGCCGGTCTCGTTTCGCCGGAACGGACGCTGGTGCTCACCAACCAGAGGTTCGTTCCTCTGGTGCGGGAACAGCTACCCGGGATTCCCGAAGGTAACGTTATTGGTGAACCCGTGCGCCGGGATACGGCCGGTGCGGTAGCTCTGGCGGCGTTTTTGTGCCGGAAACGCTTTGGTAACCCGGTGATGATCGTGTTACCGGCCGACCACGTCATTCGGCCCGTTAATGAGTTTCAAAAGGCGGTCCTATCGGCAGTCCAAGCATCCGTCAGGGACGGAGCCCTGTGCACTTTTGGGATCCAACCCGATCACGCAGCCACCGGGTATGGTTATTTGGAGCGCGGTGAAGAGATTGCCACCGACAATGGGTGCGTTCATTACAGGTTGCTCAGCTTTAAAGAGAAGCCGGACAGACAGACGGCCGAGGCCTACCTGGCCAAGAGGATATTTTTGTGGAACAGCGGGATGTTTGTCTGGACGACCGACGCCATTCTCGCCGAGATTGAACAGCACCTGCCCGAGCACCTGCGCTGCCTTCGACCTCTGATGCAATTCGACGGCAAGCCGGAATGGCCTGCAGCCCTGCACCAGGCCTTTGCGGAGATTCCTTCGATATCCATTGATTACGGGGTGATGGAAAAGACCGCCAACGTTAGGATTGTGGGTGCTCCCTTCTCCTGGAGTGATGTGGGTGGCTGGCTGGCTCTCGAAGCTTTTATCGAAAAAGACACCCAGGGTAACGCCTGCCGGGGTCGGGTCAGGGTATTGGACGCCCGTTACAACTTGGTGTTCAGTGAAGACCCTGATGAAACCATCGCCCTTATCGGGGTGAGCGACCTTATTATTGTCCGTTCCGGGAAAAAGACCCTGATTGTCCCGCGTAAACGGGCTGAAGAACTGAAGAAACTCGTGGAGTCTGCTCTACCATAAGGCTGGTCGGAGGAGGGAGAGTATGGAATTGAACTTAAAACAGTTCGCAATCACTTGCTTCAAAGCCTACGACATCCGCGGGCGGGTTCCTGATGACCTGGACGAAAACCTGGCCTGCGCTATCGGACAGGCCTATGCTGGTTTGTTCCAGCCCCAGCGGGTGGTAGTCGGCCACGACATCCGTCTGTCGAGCCCTGCTTTGAGCCGGGCTTTGATCAGGGGTCTGACCTCAAGCGGCGTAGATGTACTGGACATCGGGCTCTGTGGTACCGAGGGAGTCTATTTCGCGGCGTTTGATCTCGATGTCGACGGTGGGATAATGGTTACCGCCAGTCACAATCCCGTAGACTACAACGGCATGAAGCTGGTCCGCGAACAGGCCCGGCCGATCAGTGGTGATTCCGGGTTGCACGAGATCCAGACCATCCTCACTGGAGACCGCCTGAATCAAGGGTCGCCCAGTGCTGTACCGGGGACGGTTGAACGCTTCGATATTAATCCAGGATATGTCGCGCACCTACTCAGCTACGTCGACATCCCGAGGCTTAAGCCCTTGAAGGTGGTCTGCAACGCCGGTAACGGCGGTGCCGGCTTAATTATTGATCAACTGGAGAAACACCTGCCCTTTAAGTTTACCAAGCTCTTTTTCGAGCCCGACGGCAGCTTCCCCAACGGAGTGCCGAACCCGCTCCTGCCGGAGAACCGGCATGTCACGGCGGAAGAGGTGCGGCGGGCCGGAGCCGACATGGGGATTGCCTGGGACGGTGACTATGACCGCTGTTTTCTGTTCGATGAGAGTGGGTCTTTCATCGAGGGCTACTATATGGTTGGCCTGTTGGCCAGCCACCTCCTGAAACGTCATCCGGGAGCCAGAATCATCCATGACCCGAGGCTGACCTGGAACACGATTGAAGTAGTCCAAGAGGCTGGTGGCATACCGGTACGGAGTAAGACCGGTCACGCCTTCATCAAGGAGCGGATGCGCGCCGAGGATGCCGTGTATGGAGGGGAGATGTCGGCCCACCACTACTTCCGTGATTTTGCCTATTGCGATAGCGGAATGATTCCCTGGTTGATGGTTCTGGAGATTATGAGCCGGACGGGGAAGAAGCTTTCGGAACTGGTGGACGAGAGGATGCGTCTTTTTCCGATTAGCGGTGAGATCAACCGAAGGGTTACCGATCCGGGTAAGACGATTGCCCGTGTCCGGGCAAAGTACGAGGCTCGGGCGCTGGATGTAGATGAGACAGATGGAATCAGCTTGGAGTTTGAACGTTGGCGTTTTAACCTGCGTATGTCCAACACGGAGCCTGTCATCCGCCTCAACGTTGAAACGCGCGGTGACAGGGTGCTGTTGCTGGAGAAGACCAAAGAGATACTGGCTGAGTTAGACGGCCACTAGACCGACTCGACGTCAGGATAAACAAGACACATCGGACTGGTTTTCATACTACAATATTCAACAAGAAGCCGGAAAAGGTAGGTTGATTATAATGTCACATACCGGTACATCGCACATTGTCGCCACCAGAAGAGTCGAGATCAGGCAGGCCGATTGTTCCCGCATCATAACGCGGCTGTTCATCCCTGGAGGCGAGGACCGGGTTCGACGGATTATTGATCGGGTTTTGAGTATCTCCGAGGAAGAAACCGCATCCCTGCTGGATCAGGTGATGGAAGAATTTGCGCACCGGCACAGGCGGTTCATTGAGGCTCTGCAAAGGAATTTTCAGGCTGTGGCCCATCTTGTTCCGGAAGAAGTGGTCCTGTCGGACAACCGGAAGCTGCTTCTCGGCGCCTACTTCACCAGCGAATATTCCATACAGGCCGCCGGCGTTCTCAATCCGTCCATTACACTTCATCCTAACCAGGCCAACCTCAGGGAAGGCCAGACGAAGTACTTTATGACCTTCCGTTGTGTAGGTGAGGGTCACATATCTTCCCTGGAGTTCCGGTCATGTATCATTGATGACCACTACCAGATTCTTACCAAACCGATCAGTTGTCACGTGGAAACCCCCGAACTGCTTCCTAATGGGGCAGCCTTTGATAAAGGACTTTTCGAGGCAAAACTGAGGAGCAGAGGACTACAAGGTAAGTCACTTACCTTATTGCTGCAGAAATTACCGGAGCTCTTCACTACCACGGACTTGAACGAGCAGATTGACCGGATGGACGGCAGGAAGAACCTGGGTAAACGGTTTCAATCCGAACTCCGCCAAACCCTGGATTGGATGCAGAAGAACGTTTATGCAGTGCGATTCCGTTCCGATACCCGGATCTCCGGCCGTGTCCTGTTCCCGGTTATTGAAAGCGAAAGCCGGGGAATCGAGGATGCGCGCCTGGTCCGGTTTACGGAAGAAGATGGTGAAGTTACTTATTACGCAACGTACACCGGGTTCAACGGGTTTGCCATTGTGTCCCGAATCCTGGAGACAAAGGACTTTGTGACTTTTAAGTCTTATCCACTGGTTGGCAAGGGCGCTCAGAACAAGGGTATGGCTTTGTTCCCGCGCCGCGTCAAGGGAAAATATGCCTTGTTGGCCCGCCTGGACAATGAAAGCAACTATGTGGCCTATTCAGATAATCTCTACTGCTGGGATACTGCAAGGGTGATCAGGGGTCCGGTGAGTCCCTGGGAGTTTGTGCAAATCGGAAACGGCGGACCGCCTGTGGAAACCGAGTTCGGCTGGCTGGTGTTGACCCACGGGGTTGGCGCGATGCGGAAGTACTGTATCGGGGTTGACATCCTGGATTTGGATGACCCCACGAAGCTGATCGGACGCACGAGGGAACCGATACTTACCCCCAACGAATACGAAAGAGAGGGTTACGTGCCTAACGTGGTCTACTCCTGCGGGGCGGTCATTCACCGGGATGAGCTGATCATTGCCTATGCTATGTCGGACTGGGAGTCGGGCATCGCCACGGTGCCTCTCAAAGACCTGGTAGCTAAGTGCCTGCTGTAAGTAGTTGGTGAATTAGGAGAGTGATATATGGGTAACTTGGTGGGGAGAAAAAGACCGCATTCGATCGCTGTGCTCGGTACCTGCATACCGCGAAAATGCGGTATTGCCACCTTTACCGACGACCTGTGCGAGGCCTTGGAAGCGGAACTGGACAGGAGTTGCCAGGTGGCTGTGGTGGCAATGGACGATGTCAACGGGGGGTACCCCTACCCCAAACGGGTTAAGTTTCAGATCCGTGACAGCAGCCTGCCGGACTATCTTCGGGCCGCCCAGTTTTTAAACGTGAACCAGCCGGATATCCTGGTAGTCCAACATGAATACGGCATTTTTGGCGGGAAAAGCGGTGCTCATCTCTTATACCTGGTCAAGAATTTGGAAATTCCGATTGTGACCACACTGCATACGATCCTGACCGAACCTACGGAGCAGCAGCGGACGATCCTGCTTGAACTGGCCGGCTACTCCGAGGTGGTCGTAACCATGAGTTTGAAGGGCCGTCGTATTCTGCAGGAGATATACGGGATCCCTGAGACGAAGATTGCCTATATTCCCCATGGCATTCCAAATTTCACCTTCGTTGATCCGAGCTTCTACAAGGATACTCTGAGCGTGGACGGTCGTAAGGTGATCCTGTCCTTTGGACTGGTTCATCCCGGAAAAGGGTTTGAACTGGTGATCAAGGCTTTGCCCCAGGTTATTCAGAAGCATCCGGGCGTCATCTATATCATCCTGGGGGCGACCCACCCTCACGTCATCAAGAACACCGGTGACGCCTACCGTCATAGTTTACACCAGCTGGTAAACCGGTTGGGGCTGGAGTTATCCGTCCGTTTTGACAACAAGTACGTCAATCTGGATGAGTTGTGCCGGTACATTGTGGCGGCCGATATTTTCGTCAGCCCGAATAAGTCGCCAGCACAGATCACTTCGGGCACCCTTGCCTACGCGGTTGGAGCGGGAAAAGCCGTGATTTCCACCCCATACTGGCACGCCGAGGAACTGCTCGGCGAAGGGCGCGGTCGGCTGGTTCCTTTTAATGACGCGGACGCCATGGCGAGTACGATCAACGATTTGCTGGACAACGAGCAGGAATGCAATGCGATGCGCAAACGCGCCTACCAGTTTGGACGTCAGACAGTCTGGAAAGAGGTCGCCCGAGGTTACCTGGACCTGTTTGAACAGGTTCTTGGAAGGTCAAGCCTGAAACCAAAGTCTAACTACAGAGATCGTTCCGCCGCTAACGTGGTGGACAGGCTGCCGGCACCGAACCTGGAGCATCTAAAGAACTTGACCGATGACACCGGGATACTGCAGCATTGCATCTATACAACACCGAACCGGAACCACGGATACTGTGTTGATGACAATGCCCGGGCTCTGGTTGTCACCAGCCTGTACTACTCCTTGTATCAGGATAAGAAGGTGATTCCCCTTACTCACAAATACCTGTCTTTCCTTTATCACGCCTTCAACCAGGATACGGGATGCTTTCGCAACTTCATGTCGTATAACCGCGAATGGCTGGAAAAGGTAGGCAGCGAGGATGCTCACGGGCGTGCCCTTTGGGGCCTTGGTGTGACAGTCCGGGATTCCCCGACGGAATCGATCGGCTCCCTGGCTACCAAACTCTTCACACAGGGGTTGCCTGTTCTAGAGAGCTTTACGTCACCGCGGGCCTGGGCGTTTGCCCTACTGGGCCTGAACACCTACCTGGATGTGTACAGCGGGGATGCCGGGGCGCGTCGGTTGCGCCGATTTCTATCGGAGAGGCTCCACAACCATTTCCTGAACAACCTGAGCTCGGAATGGGTTTGGTGTGAGGAGATCAGCACCTATGACAACGCAAAGCTGCCCCACGCATTGTTGCTCTCCGGTCGCCGTTTGCCGGATGCCGCCATGTTCAAGACCGGTCTGGCCATCCTGAAGTGGCTCCTGGAACAGCAGACCGCTCCCGAGGGACATCTCTCCTTGATCGGGAACGCTGGTTGGTTTACCCGGGACGGCAGACGGGCCAAATTCGACCAGCAACCGGTCGACGCGATGGCCCTGGTGGAGGCCTGCGTGGAGGCCTTTCAGGGTACCGGCGACTTGTGCTGGATTCAGGAGGCCGGTCGTTGTCTGGACTGGTTCCTGGGCTACAATGACTTAAACCTTCCTCTTTATGACTTTACCGGCGGCGGTTGTCGCGACGGTCTGGAGGCGCACGGCGTCAATGCCAATCAGGGTGCCGAATCAACCTTGGCCTGGTTGATCTCCCTGCTTACCATCTTCGAGGTGTTCGCTCAACCGGTCTAGAAGGGGGCAGACTTCAACAAATTGAAAAGTTGAACCTGGGTTGCCCCGGGTTCTTTCTGTCGAAGGCCCTTCCATCCCTGGTTTTTGATGTTAGCGAAGGGAATTCTCCGCTTCGGGAAGAATAACTGGAGTGATGTACGAGAACCTGATAGTAGAGGAGAATTGGCGATGGCGCTACGTAATCTCAGGGAATTTATCGATTTGCTACGACAAAACAGGCAGTTGGCCGTAATTGAGGCCGAGGTCGACCCCTACCTGGAACTGGCTGAGATTCACCGGCGGGTGATCGCCGAGAACGGACCGGCACTCCTGTTTTCTAAGGTGAAAGGCAGTCCCTTCCCTGTCCTCACAAATATGTTCGGTACGGTGGACCGGATTGAGATGGCTTTCGGGCCTCGCCCCAAAGAGCTGGTGCGCGAAGCCGTGGAAATGGTGGAAGCCTTGATGCCGCCCCGAATGTCGAAATTGTGGAAATACCGGCACCTCACCCAGGATCTTCGCCGCCTGGGAACCCGGAAGGTGAGACGCGGTTCGGTGACCGAGGTCGTGCAAAAACCACCCAGGCTTGATGAGCTTCCGATGCTCACCTCGTGGCCCGACGACGGCGGCCCGTTTCTGACCCTTCCCCTGGTTTACACCGAGCACCCGGATAACGGCAAACACAATCTGGGAATGTACCGGGTGCAGCGTTATGATTCCGCCACTACCGGCATGCACTGGCAGATCCAAAAGGGTGGCGGCTTCCACTACCATGTAGCTGAGGCCAAGGACGAGCCCCTGCCGGTAACGGTCTTCCTAGGTGGCCCCCCAGCGCTGATCTTGTCCGCGATCGCCCCCCTGCCGGAGGATATCGGCGAGTTAATCCTAGCCTCCATGCTCGGCGGTCACCGCCTAGAAATGGCGTCTAATCCTTTGGGCGGTCACCGTCTCATTGCCGAAGCCGAGTTTGCCATCGTCGGCAAGGTTCCCCCGCATCAGCGGCGCCCCGAAGGACCGTTCGGGGATCATTATGGCTACTACTCGCTGCAGCACGACTACCCGGTGTTTCATGTGGATGCCGTTTTTCACCGGAAGGACGCAATTTACCCGGCAACGATCGTCGGTAAACCGCGCCAGGAGGACTTCTACATCGGGGACTACCTGCAGGACCTGATGAGCCCGCTGTTCCCCATGGTCATGCCCACAGTGCGTGCTCTATGGTCCTATGGTGAGACCGGTTTCCATTCCCTTACGGCAGCTGTGGTCCGGGAGCGGTACAGCCGTGAGGCTCTCGGTGCGGCCTTTCGCATTCTGGGCGAAGGTCAGTTGACCCTGACCAAGTTCTTGATGCTTACCGACTCACCACGGGACCTGCGTGATTTCCGGGGTCTCTTGGAACACCTGCTGGCCCGCGTGCGCTGGGAGCAGGATTTCTTCATCCTGGATAACCTGGCCATGGATACTCTGGACTACAGCGGCCCGGCCATTAACCGCGGTTCAAAGGCCATTCTGATCGGCCTGGGCAATGCCCGGCGCGAATTGCCGCGGGTCTTTAGAGGAACCCTTCCACAGGGTGTGCAGACCGTAAACGTATTCTGCCCAGGCTGCCTGGTGGTTGCCGGGGGGTCCCACCCACAATCCCCAGATCTGGCCCGGCACTTGGCGCAGCACCCGTCCCTGGCGGAATGGCCGCTGGTGATTCTCGCGGACGATGCCGGAATCGCAGCACGGGAGATGGATTTCCTATGGGCGGTGTTCACCCGCTTCGAACCTGCCGCCGATGTCTACGCTGCGGCGACAGAGGCCAAGCGCCATCACCTGTGTTACGCGCCACCGATCGTGGTCGACGCCAGGATGAAATCCACTTACCCCGGAACCGTGGAGCCCCTGCCGGAAACGGTCCAACTGGTGGACCGGCGATGGAAGGAATATTTTTAGTTGCCGTGGTCATGCAAAACAGCTAACCCACAACCGCACCGATTGTATGGGGCTGAAAGTGTCCGATTCTAGGAAAGTGGTAAACGAATTTATGAATGAGATAACCCCAGACAGTATACCGACGCGCGGCGAGCGGGTCAAACTCCAGATTCAGGGTTTCAACCACGCAGGCGAAGGGGTGGCCCGGTTGGGCGGCCTAGCGGTCTTTGTTGAGGGAGCCCTGCCTGGAGAGATAGTCGAGGCGGAAATAACCGAAGTGCGTCGGCGTTACGGTCGGGCCAAAACGGTAGCTGTTTTGCAACGGGCAGTGGGACGGGTTGAGCCCCTCTGTGGATTACACTTCGGTTGTGGCGGCTGTCGGTTGCAGCACGTCGACTACCCGACCCAACTGGAACTAAAGACGAAGTTGGTCGGGGACAGCCTCGAGAGAATTGGGAGGTTTTTGGAACCACCGGTTAGGCCCATCATTGGGATGGCAAACCCCCGTCATTACCGGAATAAGGTTCATTACCAGGTGGCCCGCATCGGGGAACAGGTGGTTCTCGGCTTCTTTGAAGAAGACAGCTACAACATGAGGCCCCTGGGGCTGGATGAGTCAGGCGTTGAGCATTGTCTGTTACCGGACCAGAGGCTTTTCCGGGTGGCTTCTGCGGTTCAGATACTCCTAAATGAGTATCAGGTGCCTGTCTATGACTGGGATAAGGGATCTGGTTACCTGCGTCATGTCGTGCTTCGTCTGGCTGTCGGAACCGGAGAGGTCATGGTGATCCTGGCTTGCGGGAACGGAGAATGGCCCGCCTGCGCCGCTTTTACTACTGCTTTACTGGATACGGCACCAGAGGTTCGGTCAGTCGTAGAGAACATAAATCAAAGCCCGGGCCGCGAGGTTCTGGGAAACCGAAACCTGGCCATGGCCGGTGCTTCGACAATCACCGATGAACTGGGCGGACTGAAGCTGCGCATCTCACCGAGTTCCTTCTACCAGGTCAATCCGGCCCAGACGCTACCGCTGTATGAACAGGTATTGGCTTATTCCGCCCTTACCGGGCGTGAGACCGTAGTGGACGTCTTCAGCGGAATCGGGACCATCGCCTTGTTCCTGGCCCGGCAGGCCCGGCAGGTTTACGGACTGGAGATCGTACCGGAGGCAGTGGCCGATGCCAAGGAAAACGCCTCATTAAATGGAATACAAAATGTGGAATTCCAAAGGGGCCGTGCCGAAGAATTGCTACCTGCACTGGCCCAACAGGGCCTGAGGCCGGACGTGGTCATTCTGGATCCACCACGGCGGGGGTGTGCCGAGTCAGTTCTGGATGCGGTGCTCGTGATGAACCCCGGACGTATCGTCTATGTCTCATGTGATCTAGGTACCATGGCTCGGGATTTACGCTTCCTGGCCGCGTCCGGATATCACCTCGCCCAGGTTCAGCCCGTTGATATGTTCCCCTTTACCACCCACGTCGAGTGCGTAGCATTGGTTGTACTGAATCAAGATCGGTGAAGGATGATGAAAAAGAAAAGACATTGTGACATTAAGCATCCCCATTAGATAGTGTTCGACCAATAATACGGCCCTGCTGCTCTGGCATATTAATCCCATTTATTGTAAAATGACATGGGAGTAAATGGAATCAGGATAAGGCAGGGCATCATATGAACCAGTGGCATTCGGTAAGACCCGCGGGCGGAGCTGTTCGGGCAAGGGTACAGTTGATAGCCCCCGGGAAAGAGCGCAGTCTAGAACCCGGCAGACCCGTTAGAGCCCGTAAGCGGGCACCAAAACGGGTCGCCCCAGTTTCCGGACGTAAAGCTAGGGCCGGCAGTCCCCTAACCGGTCTTGGACAGGCTTTCGTCTTAGTGTTAGCTGCAATTCTATTAATCGGGGTTAGTTCTGCGTCCCAGGAAGTGCATACAACGGAAGTGGTACAGGCACCAGTATCAGTGATGCCCATGCCGGATCGGGTCGACCGCTCGAATGACTCTGATACACCAAGACAACCGCCTGTTCCTGACAAGGCAGTAGCTGTAGCACCCGTCGAGGAAAGCCCTGAAAAACCAGAGATAGCCCTGACTTCGCGCAGTACCGGCCAGACGGTCCGGATGTTGGCCACCGCTTATACTTTGGAGTGTGGTAACGGAGACGGAAGAACGGCTACCGGAACCACGCCGCGCCCCGGAATCATTGCCGTCGATCCAAAAGTGATTCCACACGGCACCCTGGTCTACATTAACGACTTCGGTTACTTCCGGGCGGAAGACACCGGAGGTGTGATCAAGGGTGAACGCATTGACGTGTTTATGCATTCACGGACGGACGCCCTTAAGTTCGGTAGCCGCTGGGTGGATGTGAAGATCATCGGCAAGTTTGAGGAACCGGGACTGGTCCGGTACTATCCCCGCTGACATCTCCTCATTCGCTTATGAGGATTTGCACACCGGCTGGTTTGCCAATAAACTAGAGGAAGTAGAGGCCGTTAACTAAGCCGCCCTGGAGGTCTGTAAATGACGTTTGCCTTTCAGATTACGCTATCTGACGTACTGGCGTTCGGCTTTGGGCTGATCCTCTTTAATGTCGGTTTGCTGTTTTGGTTCGGCTACAAGGTAGATTTTCTTGGCCGGTTGCTCTTCCTTGAAGGAGATGCCGGTGAGCGGGCGGCGATTGTTATTGGGCGGTGGCTGGTGGTTCTTGGTACGGCCACCTTTCTGATTCCCTTTGCGGCACGTATTATTGATCCGAATGTATGGTGGCCTTATCTAGCGCTGGTTGTCTGGGGCGGTTCCCGCATCCTGTTTACCGCCCGGAGGCACTATCGACGGCGGCAACGAGCATAGAAAAACAAACCCGGTGTGGTACTTGATCAAGGAAACCCCGTTCGGGTCATGGCCCGCATGAAACCTGCCCATCTCTGAGTATCTTTTACCGAACCTTACCGCAAAGCTACTCCAACCTCATCCTTTCCTACGGTATTTCCCTCCGTGCGGCACAGAACGGTCCCGCTTGGCATAAATTACTACATGGTTCGACTAAGCAGCCGCTATTCATCCGGGCATACCGGTTGGTCTTTGGCGTCCGAACCATTAACACCTGCCGGGGAGGGAGTCAGAATGGGTAAAGACCCCATGGACCTGAGTAGCCTGCTTAGTACGGTGCAGGTCTTGGTTAACCAGCTGAACAGCCCGAGTGAAGGCACTCCGAGTCTGGACGAAACCCAAATCCAAGAACTGCTGTCGGGTGCCCTGGGCTTGGCCAGGGCACAATTAAGTCCCGAGCAACAGCAGGTTGTAGCCAAAATGCTAAAATCCTTACTTCTGAAACAAGGTGGCTAAACCCAACAGAAAGGAAGTGATTCGTTTGGCTGTATACAGTAAGGAAAAGCTTTTCAGCAAACTCAATGGCGGGGTAGTTGCGGCGCCGATGGCACGACCGGTTAATAGTCTTCTGAAACCCCGCAGGGAATACGCGTATCCCAAGGAAGAGGCACTTCCCAAGGAAGAGTCACTTCCCAAGGAAGAGTCATTACCAATGGAAGAGTCCGCCCAACGTGCCTGTAATGGGCGCTGTGTTGAATCGGTGATTCCTAGACTCGAGCGCCTCATCCATAGACTGGATGAGCTGGAGGCCCGTCAGGCCATGGATCGAAAACTAATTGACGAGGCACTGAGTAAGGTTAGCATGACGACAGTGACAGCTGAGCCGGTAGAGACGCAGTTAGCACAAGACACTCTAAAGAAGTGGCTTGTCACCGCCCAGGTCTCAGGGAAGACTGTGGCTAGGCTTGCCGGTTCAGCACTGGTATTGGTGGACACTCTCACTGACTCAGAAGGGAATCTCAATCATTTGACCAATAGTCCGATACCCAATACTCAATTTGATTTTTCCGCATTATTGATGGCTTTTAGGCAGTTAACCGGGGAAGCACAGAAGTCAGTGGAAACTCAGCTGATACTACCTAAAGATGTTTTGAAGACTTTGGAGAAATGGCTTAGTAAAGCCCAAACCTACGGTACGACCGTCGACGTTGTTGCTGGAGCCATAATATCGGTCTTAGACGGGGCTTCCGGTTCAGCGAGAGTCCGTGAATCCGTATCACTGCAGGGCGGACAACAGTTGGATCTTCAGAGTCTACTTGCTGCTACGACCCGGTTCATCGAGGAACTCAATGTTGGCGGCGACAAAGAGCCGCAATAATTTGTTTTCTGTGACAGCATTATTGATGACAATATCTGGTAACAGTTTTCCGGGCCGAAGCATAGTCTATGGTGAGATGAATGGAAGGGAGGTATTTCAAAAATGGAAGAGAAGGTCGAAGCTAAGTCCTTCCCGTTTTTTGTCCCTGGGATGCTGCTAGGTGCTGTGCTGGCTGCGCTGGGTTTGTTCCTGGTCGGTGCGGGTGTCCTGCCGTATGTTACCATCGTGGGCTTTGTGATTTTCCTCATCGGTGTGATCATCTTTATCCTGTAATTGCATACAACATATCCAAATGACAATTGATGCCGAACAAATCACATCAGAGAAACCGCCCGAACGGGGGCGGTTTCGTTCTGCTGGGTGTATCTAGTATTTTACCCAGACGTGGAGGTCCTCAAATCGTCCCCCAATGTGAGCGTTGTTGATTAGAGTGCCGCGGTAGCGGTAGCCGAGGCGGTGGAAAACAAGGTTGACACCGTACTGGCCAGCCCGGGACAGGCTGTAGAAACAACGCATTCCCGAATCATAGCATTCTTGTTCAAGGGCGCGGATCAGGCAGCCAGCCAGCCCTTGACCCCGGTACTGCGGCAGGGTTGCACAGTCCGTCATCTCCGCACGGCCAAAAGGGGTCTCAACTTCGGCTGCAGCCACACCGGCCAGCTGCTCCCCGTCAAGGGCGAGTTGAAAGCGGGTTCCATACTCCTGCATGGCCGATAATAGGTATGCGGGATCATCTACCGGAACCGGATAACTGGTGAAAACTTCGCTGAACAACGCTGTCATCGCCGGGATATCCTCGGGTGTCGCCGAACGGAAGGTGAAGGCACTGTCCGGACAGCGCCTGGTTTCCTGAGGCCGGGCCATTATCTTCCGCAGCATATCCACCTCGTCTACCAGGTGCTCGCTGGATCCGCGTTCCGGATCCGGATACAGCACCATGAAGAAGCCGGTTTCGCCGTGGAAAAAGCCCTCCGCCCGGGCCTCCTCACTGAAGCCGGCAGTTTTAAGCCCGGTGGCAATTGATGCGGGGCAGGGGAAAATGATCTTCCCGAATCCACGCACCAAAGCTTTCCCCCGGACATAACGGGTAAAGGCTTCCGGATCATGTACCTCACCTTCATAGACCCAAAGCCGTTTGTTGGTCTGGTCGATCAAGGCCCGGAAACTAAACAGTGGGTTGTCCTCATGTAGGATCTCGTCCAAATCAGTGAAGAGCAAAGGAGCACTCCTTTCATCCCAAGGGCAAAAATCCTAAGGTTGCAATTACCCGCCCGTGATCCTCAAATCGTATCGGGGGAGCTGAATGATGCTGTAAAAATAATACCGCGTAACCGATACTTTCCTCCAGTCCCCCTTCAGTCCAACCTCCTGCCTCCGACCTCTGACCTCCCTATTGGTATAGCTTCACACAGCCAGACGCAGAATAATCCTCGTGGAGAAAGAGCGGAGGCTGTTTGGCGTATGACCGGTACCAGGAGCAACTCTCCCTGGCGGGACGTACCCGATGAACAATGGAATGACTGGCACTGGCAGGTGACCCACCGGATAACCGATGTTGAGGAACTGAGCAGAGTTATCAACCTCACTCCGGCTGAGCTGGAGGGTGTGCAGCAGTGTCTGGAAACCCTTCGGATGGCAATCACCCCGTACTACGCCGGCCTGATGGATTCCGATGACCCCGATTGCCCGATACGTAAGCAGGGTGTGCCAATGTCGGTGGAGATGCAGATGGGGCGCTGGGAGAGTGATGATCCTCTTTACGAGGATGTGGATTCACCTGTTCCCGGAATTACCCACCGCTATCCTGACCGGGTTCTGCTGCTTGTTACCGACCAGTGTTCGATGTACTGCCGGCACTGTACTCGCCGCCGTCTGGCCGGAAAGACCGACGAGTCCCTGCCCTGGGAACAGATCGAGGAGGCGATTACCTATATCCGGCGTACTCCCGCGATCCGGGACGTGATCTTGTCCGGAGGGGATAGCCTCCTGATCAGCGAGGAAAGGCTGGAGCGCATCCTCACCGAATTACGCCGCATTGAACACGTGGAGATTATCCGTATCGGGACCCGAACCCCCGTGGTTCTGCCCATGCGGGTGACATCCGAGTTGTGTGCAATGCTGCGCCGGTTTCATCCCCTGTATCTGAATACCCATTTCAACCATCCAGCGGAGATTACACCCGAAGCTAGTCAGGCCTGTGCCATGCTGGCCGACGCCGGTATTCCGCTCGGCAACCAGACGGTCCTCTTGCGCGGAGTCAATGACTGCCCGTACATCATCAAAGACCTCATGCACCGTCTGCTTCAGATCCGGGTTCGTCCTTACTACCTGTACCAGTGCGACCTTTCTCCGGGCATTGAACACTTCCGGACCTCGGTAGCCAAGGGAATTGAGATTATCGAACTGCTGCGCGGTCACACATCGGGGCTGGCGGTACCCACCTTTGTCGTCGACGCCCCCGCCGGAGGCGGGAAAATCCCGGTGGCCCCCCAGTACCTGATCTCTCAGTCTGAAAGCAAAGTGATCCTGCGCAACTATGAAGGTGTGATCTCCGCCTACAACGAGCCCACGACACGGAACGGATGCCAGGATTGCGGCGAATGCCCGCATATGCGCTACCGCGAGAAGGTGGGGCTGGCCAAGTTGTTTGCAGAAACCAAGATTGCCCTTGTCCCGCAGGGGAACATCCGAGAAAAACGCCGCCGTTCTTACTGTTGACGGCGGCGATCAGGGTCAACTGCGGCTGATCAGTCCAGATCCCGGATGAATGACTGAAGCCCCTTAATTAGTACGCTGAAATAAGCCGGGTTTTGTTCGGGGTCACGCAGCCGCCGGTTTATCTCCAGCTGCACGGCCGGTATCCCCAGTTGCTCGCTTACAAACCGAGTTACCGTACTCTGAGCCTCGGCGGTAAAAACGCTGTCCACGAAGACAGACTGAATGCCCTCGTCTTGCAGTGAAAGGATCAAATCCTCCAGGTACTCCCCTTGATCTAACAGGGAGTCCCCCCGACAGGTGCCGAGATCGATGTTGAAGGCCCGCCATTCAGCTGCACCGTGTAGGTCGAGGACCAGACGGATCGGCTCCTTCTTCAGCAACTCACGTAGGGCGTCTTTGTAAGCACAGTCGTCATAGAAGTTTGGATCCAAGTCCACCGCGGTGGCGTGCATTGCCCAGCAGCCCATGGATGCATGCAGCAGGCGGGCGACGGTCCCGGTGTATTCGTCCTCTTCCTTTGGTTCCGTGTTTCCCTTTCTGATATGTTTCACGGCGTGCGGTGCAGAAACCAGAATCGGAACTGAGCCGGGAAGAATGGTGTAGGAAGCACCAGACTCAACTCCCCGGTAGCCGTTCGGTTTAAAGAGCTGTTCTTCAATTTTCAGGGCTGCCGCCACATCAATGGCCGGTTGTTCCATCGGAAAAACCTCCTTCCAGCTACTCAACCACGACCGCAGTTCCATAGGCTACGATCTCAGCGGCGGTACTGGCTACGGCTGCCGTGACAAACCGGACCTCAACCACGGCGTTGGCCCCCATGTTTTCCGCTTCGAGAATCATCCGCTGAATAGCGTCTCGACGCGATGATGCCATCAATTGGGTATACTCCTTGATTTCACCACCCACGATGTTCTTCAGCCCGGCCAGTATGTCACGACCGATGTTTCGGCTGCGGACCGTGTTGCCTGCTACCAGACCCAGGGTCTTAACCACTCTCTTGCCGCCGATTTCCGCTGTTGTGCTGATGATCAACCCTCATCGCCCTCCTTTTTCTTTTCAATCCACATGGCGATCAGGAGAACCAGAAATCCTATTCCGAGTACACCCACACCCACGCGGATCAATAAGGGGATTTCCGCCAGCGAAAAGAACAGCCACGCCGCATAAAGAGCGTAACCCCCTAGTAACATTATTCCCGCGGCGATTAGGACATAGGACAGGATTTTCAAAGATACTCCCTCCTTAACGGGCATTATACCATGATGTTCCTGGGCCGGAGCGATGTTACCCGATACGAGAAAAGAATTTATGAATGCTGCCAGGCCAGAATAATAAAGTGGCTATTAGCTTTACACTTTCCCCCAACGATGTATATTATATAGTCAAGGTAAGTCAAAATCAGTAGTAGGGGTAAGGCAGGTGGTAAATGAGAATGCCGACGATTGCCGACTACATCGCCGAACACATTAAGGTGTTGTTTAACGAGAGTGACGATGTATATATTGAGATCCAGCGTAATGATCTGGCCGCCAAATTCGGATGTGCGCCATCTCAGATCAACTACGTACTGGCCACCAGGTTTACAACCCAGTCCGGTTTTGCTGTGGAATCCAGGCGGGGCGGAGGCGGGTTTGTCCGCATCTTCAAGCTCTCAGCAGAGCAGCCGGGAGATCTCCTGCGAGAGTGTTACCATCGCATCGGAAGCTCGATTACAGCACCAGACGCCCGCAGTATCATTGTCCGCCTGCGGGATGAGCAAATCATCAGTGAGCGTGAGGCGCATCTGATAAACGTCACCGTTGATGACGCCACTTTGAATCTGGACAGCGCGTGGCGAAACCGCCTACGGGCGAATATTTTGAAGGCAATGCTGGCATCATTGGCCCGCCAATGCAATGCAGGGGGAGGCTCTTAACGTGATCTGTGAGAGATGTAAGCAACGTCCCGCGAATGTACATTATACAGAGATAATTGACAACCAGAAGAAACAAATGAACCTTTGTGAGGTCTGCGCCAAGGAGGAACAACAGGCTTCGTTCAACCTCTTGCCGCAGCAAAACCTGCACGACTTCCTAGCCGGCATCTTCGGACCGGGGCCAGAAGGAGACCTGCTCCAGTGTCCCCAGTGCGCGATGACCGGAAACCGGTTTTCAACGCACGGGCTTCTGGGATGCAGCAACTGCTACCAGGAGTTTGAAGACCGTATTGAGCCCATGGTTCGGCGGATTCAGGGCTCGGGAGTACACACAGGCAAGGTTCCGGCCCGTTCGTTGAGCCGTTACCGGGTGATTCGCGAGGTTGACCAATTAAAGAAGGGCCTCCGGGAACTGGTAGCCCGGGAGGAGTTCGAAAAGGCCGCCGAGATGCGTGACCGGATCCGGGAACTGGAGCAAAAGCTAGCCGGGAGGGAAGATGAGAATGACCATCAAACAGACGGTCGATAACCCGTACAGTCCGTGGATGGACGATGACGCGCCGGAATCCGACATCGTCATCTCTTCCCGGGTACGGCTGGCCCGGGACTTAGCCGGTTACCCATTTCCGCACCTGCTGTCAGGTGAACCGGCCGAGGAAATCCTAAGGATTGTGGCAGACGCTGTGGCGGACGAAGACCTTGAGCGGAGACTGGGTAAGCTAAAGGTGGTTCTACTGTCGCAACTGCCGAGCCTGGATCGTCAGATACTGGTTGATAAACATCTGATCAGTCCCGACCTGCTGAAGGCCGGCAATGAAGAGGCTAAGGGAGTAGTTATTTCTGAAGACGAGCGTCTCAGCATAATGGTCAACGAGGAGGACCACCTGCGGATTCAGTGTATTTTGGCTGGGTTGCGTCTCCAAGACGCTTACCTGTTGGCCGATGCTGTGGACGATGGCCTTGAAAAAACGGTGGATTACGCGTTTTCCGACTGGCTTGGATTTCTCACAGCCTGCCTGACCAATATCGGTACGGGACTCAGGGCTTCGGTGATGATGCATCTGCCGGCTCTTGTGGCTACTGGGGCGATTAGGGACGTCCTTTCGGCGGTCTCAAAACTTGGTCTAACGGTACGCGGGCTGTATGGAGAAGGTACCGAGGCCTCCGGCAACCTGTTTCAGCTATCGAACCAGATCACCATGGGTCAGAGTGAGGAAGAGATCGTTTCCAACCTAGAATCAATTACCCGCCAGGTGATTAACCGCGAACGCACCGCGCGCCGGTATATTTTCCAGCAAAAGCCGGAAGCGCTTAAAGACAAAGTCTCCAGGGCTTACGGTATATTGCGCCACGCCTATCTGCTGTCCGCCGGGGAATCCATGCAACTTCTCTCGGACGTCCGGTTAGGCGTGGACACTGGGATAATCAAAGGTGTCAACACCAGAATGCTATCAGAGTTGATGGTCATTTCCCGCCCTGCATACCTGGTCAAAACGGGCGGGCGGCTGTCTGCGGAGGAGTGCGATATCCTCAGAGCCAGACTGTTTCGTGAGAAGATGACGGAGAATGAAGGATCATAACCTAGAAGCAGGAGGTTTATCAAATGTTCGGCAGATTCACCAAACGGGCCCAGAAAGTGATTATGCTAGCCCAGGAGGAGGCCGTTGCTCTTAATTATCCCTACGTTGGTACGGAACACCTGTTGCTCGGTCTGATCCGTGAAGGTGAGGGAGTAGCCCCGAGAATCCTGGCGGAACTGAATATTAATGCGGAGACCGTCAGGGCGGCCATCGAGCAAATGGTGGAACCCGGTCAGGGTAACAGCCAGATGGAGGTGGCCCTGACCCCGCGTGCCAAGCGGGTGCTGGAACTGGCTGTGGACGAGGCTCGGCGTCTTGGGCACAACTACGTGGGCACGGAGCACCTTCTGCTTGGTCTGATCCGTGAGGGAGAAGGTGTGGCGGCGCAGATCCTGAGCGGTTCCGGTGCGGATCTGAACAAGGTTCGCAACCTGATCATTCAGATGTTGGGCGGCGGTCCCGCCCCGCAGGGTGCTGAACCCACCCGGGGACCACAGACCCCCGGGACGGGCAACACGCCGACCCTAGACCAGCACACTCGGGACCTGACCGACCTTTCCAGGGACGGTAAACTCGATCCTGTTATCGGGAGGGGGAAGGAAATCGAACGGGTGGTTCAGATTCTCAGCCGGCGGACTAAGAATAATCCGGTATTGATCGGCGATCCCGGTGTCGGGAAGACGGCGATCATCGAGGGTCTGGCCCAGCGTATCACTGAAGGTAACGTTCCCGAGGTCATTGAAAACAAACGGGTCGTAGCCTTAGATATGCCCTCCCTTGTAGCCGGCACCAAATACCGAGGGGAGTTCGAAGAACGTTTGAAAAAGGTTCTGGACGAAGTCCGGTCGTCGGGTAATATCATTATGTTCATCGACGAAATGCATACCCTGGTCGGTGCCGGGGCTGCCGAGGGGGCCATCGATGCCGCCAATATTCTGAAGCCGGCCTTAGCCCGGGGTGAGATTCAGGCGGTTGGGGCGACCACGCTGGACGAGTACCGGAAGCATGTCGAGCGCGATCCCGCGTTGGAACGCCGGTTCCAGCCGATCATGGTCGAGGAGCCCAGCATCGAAGAGACGATCGAGATCCTGCGCGGCCTGCGTGATCGCTATGAAGCGCATCACCGGGTGCGGATCAGCGACGAGGCTTTGGAAGCTGCAGCCAACCTGGCTGACCGCTACATTGCGGACCGGTTCCTACCGGACAAGGCCATCGACCTTATTGATGAAGCGGGGTCGCGGGTGCGCCTCAAGGCCTTCACCGCTCCCCCGGACCTGCGCGAGTTGGATCAGAAGGTAGAGGAACTGCAGAAGGAGAAAGACGCGGCGATTGCAGCCCAGGAGTTCGAAAAGGCAGCCCAGATCCGTGACCAGGAGCAGCAGCTGCGTGCTGAAGTAGAGAGCCGTCGTGATGCTTGGCGTCAGCATAAAGGGGGCGACGACCTGGTGGTGGACGAACAGGACATCGCCCACATCGTATCCAGTTGGACGGGTGTCCCCGTGCAGAAACTGGCGGAAGAGGAATCCGAACGGCTACTGCGGATGGAGAGCGTGCTTCACGAGCGGGTAATCGGTCAGGATGAGGCTGTGAAGGCAGTTTCGAGGGCGATCCGTCGGGCCCGGGCCGGTTTGAAAGACCCGAGGAGACCAATTGGTTCCTTTATCTTCCTTGGTCCGACCGGTGTCGGTAAGACCGAGCTGGCAAAAACCCTGGCCGACGCCCTTTTTGGGGATGAAGAAGCCTTGGTGCGGATCGACATGTCGGAGTACCAGGAGCGCCATACGGTTTCCCGGTTGGTCGGTGCTCCTCCCGGCTACGTGGGTTACGACGAGGGCGGGCAGTTAACCGAAGCCGTCCGCCGGCGGCCCTACACGGTCATCCTGCTGGATGAGATTGAAAAGGCCCACCCGGAGGTGTTCAACACCCTGCTGCAGGTTTTGGATGACGGCAGACTCACTGACGCCAAGGGTCGCACTGTGGACTTTCGAAACACAGTGCTGATAATGACCTCCAATGTCGGGGCCAGCACGTTAAAGATCGTCGGGCCGCTCGGATTCACTGGCGGTGAGGACCATAAGGCTGCTTATGAGCAGATGAAGGAGCGCATTATGGGGGACCTACAGCGAACATTCCGTCCCGAATTTCTCAACCGGATCGACGAATCAATTGTCTTTCACGTCCTGAACCCCGAGCACATTCGGGAGATCGTGGAATTGATGCTGGAGGACGTGGAGGAGCGGATGGAGGAAAACGCCATCGACATCGAGTTCACCGATGCCGTGAAAGACCTGTTGGCAGACAAGGGGTACGATGAGAAGTTCGGAGCGCGCCCCCTACGGAGAACGATCCAGCGTTTAATTGAAGACCGTTTGTCCGAGGAACTCCTTAAGGGTACTTTCAAGGACGGGAAGCGTGTAGTCATTGGTGCGACGGACACGGGGGATGTTACTATCACGCCCGCACCTCACGAATCATAGCCACCTTTAGTAGACAATTAAGCTTGGAGATGCTTGTGGATAAGTGCTCATAGTGTTATTATAGGTTATATGGCTTTTTTTAGGGGATGGGGTACGCAATGAGGTGTCGGGAGTGCGGCTACTATTCGCCGCGCTGGTTGGGGCGCTGTCCGGGCTGCGGTGAGTGGGAAACCTTCGTGGCTGAGGCATCGGGTAAGCAGAAGAAAACCACCAAGGCAGCGGGCGGAAGCCCGACTGCTGTGCCGATACCCCTGAACACCATCCCGGTTGACGAAGAGAGCCGATACTCCAGTGGCATTGCAGAGTTGGATCGGGTACTGGGGGGCGGCCTAGTGCCGGGCTCGGTCGTGCTGGTCGGGGGTGACCCCGGCATCGGCAAGTCCACTCTCCTTCTCCAGTCCGCCCATCACATCAGTCGTTTCTCGCCCGTTCTCTATGTTTCCGGAGAGGAATCGGGACTGCAGGTTCGACTGCGGGCTGAACGTGTGGGAACCCTGGATCCGAACCTCTATTTGGCTTCCGAAACCGATATCGAGGTCGTGGAGCAGCATATTGAAGCCCTTAAGCCGCGGGTCGTGGTTATAGACTCCATTCAGACGGCTTTTTACTCTGAACTAGCTGCGGTTCCCGGGAGTGTCGGACAGGTTCGGGAATGCACCCTCCGGCTGACACGCGTAGCCAAGACCACCGGCATCCCGATTCTTCTGGTTGGGCATGTTACTAAGGAAGGGCTCCTGGCCGGACCGCGCACCCTGGAACACATGGTGGACACCGTCCTTTACCTGGAGGGGGAACGCCATCACTCCTTTCGGATTCTGCGCGGGGTAAAAAACCGCTTTGGATCAACCAATGAAATAGGCATCTTTGAGATGACGGCCAAGGGGTTGGCGGAAGTGGCTAACCCGTCCCGTTTGTTTCTGACTTCCGGGAGCAAGCCGGTATCCGGGGCCACTGTGGTATCCAGCTTGGAAGGTACACGCCCGCTTTTCGTAGAGATCCAGGCCTTGGTGACTCCAACCGGGTTTGGCAATCCCCGCCGGATGACTGCGGGTGTGGACTATAACCGAGTGATACTGATGGCCGCAGTACTCGAAAAGCGTGTGGGTTTGGGCCTCTCCAACCAGGATATCTATGTCAATGCGGTCGGCGGTGCCAAGCTCATGGAGCCGGCAGTAGACCTGGGCATTGCCCTGGCGCTCGCCTCCGGTTTTCGCGATGTTCCTCTGGAGCAGGGTGTGGTGGTTATCGGGGAGGTCGGTCTGACCGGGGAGGTACGCCCGGTTCGGGGAATCGACCAGCGCTTGCGCGAGGCGGCGAAACTGGGCTTCAGAAAAGCAGTGGTGCCTGAGGCCAACCGCGGCGACCTGTCTTTCGCGGGAATGGAGGTCGAAGTGGTATCTACGGTTGCCCGGGCCTTGGATCAGTTGATGCGTAGTTGAGGAAGGGGTAAGGATGTGCGAGACGAAAGAGCTGAAGAAGAACTACTGAGAATTCTACGGATCGTGGCCCCGGGTACTCCCTTGCGTGAAGGGCTGGAGCATATCGTGCGGTCGGAAAGCGGAGCCTTAATCCTGATCGTGGATCGGCCCGAGGTAATGGAAATCGCCGAGGGAGGATTCCGCCTGAATGCCGATTTTTCGCCGGCCAAACTGTACGAGTTGGCAAAGATGGACGGATCGATCATCCTGGATCAGGAGATTAAAAAAATCTTAGCTGCGAACACTCAGCTCGTCCCCGATTTGGGTATTCCTTCGAATGAGACCGGTATTCGCCACCGCACCGCCGAACGTGTGGCCAGGCAGACGAACGCCATGGTTATTTCCATCTCCGAACGGCGGGGCGTGATTACGATCTACAGGGGTTCGATGAAGTACGTCCTGCGCGACCTCGAGGTGATCTTCACCAAAGCCAACCAGGCATTGCAGACGCTGGAGAAGTACCGAGCGGTGTTAGACAAGGTGTTGACCAACCTGAGCATCACCGAGTTTGAAGACACCGTAACCATGTACGAGGTCTGTAAGGTCATCCAGCGGATGGAGATGACCAACCGGGTCGTTAGAGAGATCAGGAAGTACATTGTTGAGCTTGGAACGGAAGGCCGGCTGATTACCATGCAGCTGGAAGAACTGGTCAGCAACGTGGAGTCTGAAGGGCTCCTGGTTATTCAGGACTACTCCCTGGTGCTGGAGGCCAAATCAGCCAGACAGATTATGAATGTGATCGAGTCCTGGTCCAGCGAGGATCTTCTGGACCTGCCTCTGATTGCCCGTGTCCTGGGCTATACCGGCGGCAGTACCATCGTCGAGCACGACGTTTCGTCACGGGGTTTCCGCATTTTGAGCAAGATCCCCCGTTTGCCGGTGCCGGTGATCGAGAACCTGGTGTTATCTTTCGATAGTCTCAATCGAATTTTAAACGCCACTCTGGAAGAACTGGACGAGGTTGAAGGAATCGGGGAGACTCGAGCCCGCTCCATTAAAGAGGGGCTTAGCAGATATTGGAATCAGTTATTGCAGGAGCGATATCGCTAAATACTAAGAATGGGTCGCTCATGATCCCGTTTTTGACAGTAAAAGCTAGTTTGTGGTACAATTAGCTTCAGAGGGGTATCGGGAGGTGGCAGATTGTTTAGAATTGGAGACAAGGTAGTGTACCCTATGCATGGGGCCGGAGTGATTGAATCGATAGAAGAGAGAGAGATCCTCGGAGAGTTTAAACAGTATTACGTGCTTCGCCTTCCTATCGGAAATATGAAAGTGATGGTACCCACCTCCGGTGGTAAGGATGTAGGCCTGAGGCAGGTAATCAACCAGGAGGAGGTCCAGCAGGTCTTCGGTCTTCTGAAAGAAGCTGTGACCAATATGCCGGGCAACTGGAACCGCAGGTACAGGGCCAACCTGGAGAAGATAAAGAGCGGGAACATCTTCGAGGTGGCCGAGGTGGTGCGAAACCTGGCACGCCGGGAAAGTGAAAAGGGACTCTCCTCCGGGGAGAAGCGGATGCTGGAAAGTGCGAGGCAGATTTTGATTAGCGAGTTGGTGTTAGCCACCGAGATTGAAGAAGACAAGGCCCGGACGATGCTGGAGGAAATGTTTGCTTGAAACTGGCGGAAAATTCGCCAGTTTTTTATTTGAGGACTAAAACGGTAAATAGTATAATGTACACATATTTAAACGGAAGGAAGGAGGTGAAACAGTAATGATTCGTAAGGTTGCCTATGGTTTTATTGTCCTGGCCTTTATCGGGGCCGGGATCGCAGCAGGTTTTTTCCTGGTTGGTAGTGATTACTTCGTCCGGACGGTCAGCCTGGGTCTGGCTGCACTTTCAGTCGGCCTCGGCCTGGCTCTGGGTGTGGTGGCGGCGCCCCAGATTATTAATGTGGCCGTATCACTGACCACGAAGACTGTTGATTCTTTGCAGAAGATACCGCTTCAGGATCTGTTGATTGCTTCATTTGGACTTATACTGGGTTTGTTTATTGCCAATCTTATCGGTTCCGTGCTTAACTTCCTCGGTCTCATCGGTCAGGTGATCTGGATCGCGATCACCATCTTCTTGGGTTATCTGGGTCTCAGTGTGGCGCTGAAAAAGCGGGAGGAGATCGGCGCTTTTCTGAGTAGCATCCCCTGGCTATCCAAAGAAAAGGCCACGAAAGGCGAGGCCAAGCTTCTGGATACCTCAGCGATTATCGATGGTCGTATCGCTGACTTGTGTGGAACCGGATTTCTGGAAGGGACGCTCGTGATCCCGAACTTTGTGCTTGACGAGCTCCAGCACATCGCTGATTCCAACGAGGCTTTGAGACGGAACCGCGGCCGGCGCGGCCTGGATATTCTGAATTACATCCGCCGTAAGGCTGAAGTCAAGGTGCAGATCTACGAGAACACCAAGGGTTTGGAGGATCTGCCGGACGTGGATACCAAGTTGGTGCGTTTGGCCAAGCGCCTGAACGCGAAGATTATCACCAACGACTTTAACCTAAACAAGGTTGCGGAGATCCACGGTGTAAAGGTGCTCAATGTCAATGAATTGGCCAATGCCTTAAAGCCGGTTGTGCTTCCGGGCGAGGAGATGGTTGTCCAGGTAATCAAGGACGGTAAGGAAACCGGTCAGGGTGTGGGTTACCTTGACGACGGGACGATGATCGTGGTGGACGGCGGAAAGCGCCACATCGGTCAGACCATAAAGGTGATCGTGACCAGTGTACTTCAGACCACGGCCGGGCGGATGATTTTCGCCAAGCTCAAGACCGGGAAGCGTGACGATTACCGGGAAATCCAAGAGGTGAACGCCGTTGGCTGATGTTTTCGGCGTGATTGTCGCGGCCGGTCGGAGCATCCGGATGGGCCAAGGTTTACGCAAGCAGTTCCGGTTGCTCGCCGGTCGCCCTGTACTGGCACACACACTCGATGTCTTTGAACAATCGGCCCTGATTCAGGGCCTTGTTCTTGTTGTGCCCCCCGGGGAGGAGTCCAGGTGTCGGGAGGCAATTGTGAAAGGCCTCGGATACCGTAAGGTGCTGGCTGTGGTTCCGGGCGGTGAATCACGCCAGGAATCGGTCTGGGCCGGTCTGTCCGCCCTGCCACCCTGCGGTGTGGTACTAATTCACGATGCGGTCCGGCCTTTTGTTTCGGACAAGCTTCTAGACGACCTGATCCGCGCGGCACGGGAGGTCGGCGCGGCGGCTCCGGCAGTCCAACCCAAGGACACCATCCGGGAAGCCTCTGAAGCGGGCTACGCCGGACGGACGCTTAACCGTGGCAGTCTGCGCCTGATCCAGACCCCCCAGGCCTTTGATTACCGCTTGATCCTGCGGGCGCACAGCGCGGCACGGGAATCTGGATTTTTGGGCACAGATGATACTTCGTTAGTGGAGCATATCGGGCACGAGGTCGCGATCGTGGAGGGTGACTACCGGAATTTTAAACTGACCACTCCGGAAGACTTTCTGTTTGCCGAGGCTTTGATGGGGGGGCTCTTCTTGCGTACTGGAATCGGCTATGACGTCCACCGCTTGGTGACCGACCGGAAACTCATCCTGGGTGGCGTGGTAATCCCCTATGAGCGGGGTCTTCTGGGACATTCGGACGCGGATGTGTTGATTCACGCGATAATGGATGCCCTGCTCGGTGCTGCGGGACTCGGTGATATCGGGCAGCACTTCCCGGATACCGACCCGACCTATGAAGGTATCTCCAGCCTGGATCTGCTGTCCAGAGTGGGGTCACTGTTGAACGCTCTCTCCTTCCAGATCGCGAACATCGACGCGGTGGTGATTGCCCAGGCACCGCGCCTGGCCCCATTCATCCCTCAGATGCGGGAAAACATAACGCATACGCTCGGACTCAGGCCCGATCTGGTCAACATCAAGGCCACCACTACGGAAGGCCTTGGGTTTATCGGAACGGGTGAAGGCATCGCCGCTCAGGCCGTAACCATGCTGCAAGTCGTAGCCCGCACCTAGCTCAACAAAACTAAAAAACTAAAGCCTCGACTCCGTAATTCTGACAATTTGACTTCGACCCAAATTGTCTCAAGTTGTTGCACGTTATCAAGATGTGTATAATTAGCTATTGTAAAGAGGCCTGTTGACCTTATGTTTGTTTGTCATGGGGAGAGTGTTGGGCATTGTTCACAACCCTGCGTAAAGATGTTCAGGCTGTGTTTGAACGCGACCCGGCGGCGAAAAACCTGCTGGAGGTTCTGCTCTGTTATCCGGGCCTGCATGCTCTGATAATGCACCGCTTCGCGCACGCTGTTTACCGCAGGCGGTTATTTACCCTCGCCCGCCTGATGTCCCATTTCTCCCGGTTCATAACCGGGGTTGAGATTCACCCCGGGGCCAAAATCGGTGAGGGGTTCTTCATCGACCACGGAACGGGCGTGGTGATCGGGGAGACTACCGAGATCGGCAACAATGTTACCCTGTACCAGGGGGTAACGCTCGGGGGTACGGGTAAGGAAAAGGGAAAACGCCACCCCACCATCGGAGACAATGTCGTCGTCAGCGCCGGAGCTAAGATCCTGGGGTCTTTTGAGGTCGGAGAGGGCTCTAAGATCGGGGCCGGTTCAGTCGTACTGAACCCGGTACCGCCAAACTGCACCGTGGTCGGTGTGCCCGGCCGGATCGTGCGGCGCGAGGGGAGACGGGTCGACAGCATGGACTTGCGCCATGACCAAATGCCGGACCCGGTGGCTGAGGCCTTGGCCCTCCTGCAGGAAAAAATTGAAGCCCTGGAGAAGACTATAGTTGAGAATGAGCGAAGCTAGGGGGTTCCGTTTGTGGAGCTATTCAATACCCTTACCAGGCGCAAAGAGAAGTTCATTCCGGGTGAGCCCGGACGGGTCAAGATGTACTCTTGCGGTCCTACCACCTACAACTTCATCCATCTGGGAAACGCTCGGGCTTTGGTGGTCTTTGACACCATTCGCCGTTACTTAATCTACAAGGGTTACCGGGTGACCTTTATCCAGAACTTCACCGATATTGATGACAAAATCATTAAGCGCGCGCGAGAGGAGAACATGGATACCATCGCGCTCGCTGCTAAGTACGTGAACGAATACTTCACCGATGCCGACGCTCTGAATGTGATGCGTGCCGATGTGCACCCCAAGGTCTCCGAGCACCTGCCGGAGATCGTGGAGATGATCGGCCGGCTGATTGAACGTGGAATTGCCTACACCATCCCCGAAGGCGATGTCTATTTCTCAGTGCGCGATTTCCCCGGATACGGAAAGCTATCCGGGAGGTCGCTGGATGACATGCTGGCCGGAGCCCGAGTTGAAGTCGACCCGCGCAAGCGTGATGCTATGGACTTTGCCCTCTGGAAGTCGGCCAAGCCCGATGAACCGGCTTGGGACAGCCCATGGGGTCCAGGCAGGCCGGGCTGGCACATTGAGTGCTCAGCGATGTCCCTGAAGTACCTGGGGGAGAGCTTTGACATCCACGGGGGCGGGGCCGACCTGATCTTCCCGCACCATGAGAACGAAATAGCTCAGTCCGAAGGAGCCACGGGCAAACCCTTTGCCCGGTACTGGGTGCACAACGGGTTCATTACCATCCGTGAGGAGAAGATGTCCAAGTCGATCGGCAACATCTCCCTGGTGCGCGACCTGGTCAAGGTCTTCGAGCCTGCCGCGCTACGGTCTTTCCTGCTGTCCACCCACTATCGCAGTCAGTTGGACTTCGACCCCGGGAAGATGGACGCCGCGGTCAAAGGGGTAAACCGCCTGAAGACCTGCCTGAACTTGCTTGAAGAGGGCCTCACCCGGGCAGATGACAGTGTCGGAACGAATGTTGATTTGGAAAAGAGACTTGAAGAGTTGCGTGAACGCTTCGAGTCGGCGATGGACGACGATTTCAACAGTGCCTTGGCCCAGGCGGTGCTGTTTGATTTAGCGAGCGAGATCAACAGCTATCTCCACCAAACGGCGCAGCCCGAACAGGGAATACTACTGAAGGCGCGCACCCTCTTCACAGCCTTTAATGGGGTCCTCGGGGTATTTAGGGAGGAGAACGGGCGAATTGTCCTGAAGGAGGAGGCCGGTTCGGACGACCTCGTCGCCCAACTGCTCGACCTGATTATCGGAGTCCGCGAGGAGTCCCGCAAGAAGAAGGATTTTGCCACTTCCGACCGCATCCGCGACGAACTGAAGGCGATCGGGATCGTACTAGAAGACACCCCCCAAGGTGTCCGCTGGAAAAGAAATTAAGGGTCAGACTTATTTTAGAAAATAGAAAAACTTAACTTTTTAAGTCTGACCCTCATGGGGAGGATCTTTATGGGACGGAAGACATTGAAGGTTACCCTAGTACAACACACGGCTGAACCGGAGCGCTTGGCGGCCCTGGCCGGAAGGCGTTGCTATTCGGGATTGGATAACGCGAATTTGGTGCGTGAAGCGGGAGACAGAGACCCGGCCAAGTTCATCAGTAAGGTGGTCGGCATGGGTCACGTCACGATCATCGAACATGCTTCCTTCACCTTTGCGGTGGAAGGGGTTAGCCGTAGCCTGCTCGCCCAGATCACCCGGCACCGCCTAGCCAGTTTCAGCGTTCAGTCCCAGCGCTATGTGGGCGAGACCGCCTCACGTAACGCGGACGGGGTTTTCGATTACATTCTCCCTCCCCGCATTACGGCACTGGGATCGGAGAAAACTGCCGAGTTTGCCTGGCAGATGGCCCAGATCCAGGAGTGGTATGACGGTTGGGTACGGGATCTCGGTGGCGGTAGAGACGCGTTTGAGGACGCCCGGTTCGTGCTGCCGAATGCCGCCGAAACGAAGTTCATGCTCACTATGAACGCACGCGAACTACTGCATTTCTTCACACTCCGCTGCTGCGACCGGGCGCAGTGGGAGATTCAGGCACTGGCCGATGAGATGCTGTCCCTCGTAAAGGGAGTTGCCCCCACTTTTTTCACCAAGGCCGGTCCGGCTTGTCTGCGCGGCCCTTGCCCCGAGGGTGACCTGAACTGCGGGCGGATGAAAGAGGTACGGGAGAGATACCGGGCAGTTGCCGACTAAGGTTTGAAGAGTCCCTTTCCCAACTCGGGGAGGGGTCTTTTGTTTTGATTGGAGAATACACCTTGCTTTGCCGTACAAAAATATCATTCTGTAGACGACTTTTCGTCAAGGTAGGAACATTGAAAGGATGTGACATCCATGCATTCTGAAGAATTCAGTGCTATCAACCTCAAAGAGGCCGTAGCCTACGCGGAAGGTTCAATCGTCAGTAAAACCCTGGTGGATAAGAAAGCGGGTACCCTGACTCTGTTCGCCTTTGATGCCGGGCAGGGTTTGAGTGAACACACGGCACCGTTTGACGCCGTGGTTCAGATCCTGGACGGGAAAGCCGGGCTGACCATTGGAGGCCAGGCGGTCGAGGCCGTGGAAGGGGAACTGGTAATCATGCCGGCGAATATACCGCATGCGGTGCGGGCGGATCAGCGGTTCAAGATGCTGTTGATTATGATCCGAGAAAAGTCGCCCATTTCGGTCTAACGATCGGCATACGAACGATGAAAATTTTTATGAAGAATTGCCTACGCAAACATAGGATCGGCTTTTGAATTTTGCATTCGGAACGGGTGGTTGAGCTGAGCGATAGCAATATTATCTTTGGCCGCAACACAGTACGGGAGGCCCTGCGCGCCCGGAGGCCGTTGAACAAAATCGTCCTGGCCCGCGGGATTACACCGCAGGTAAAGCGGGAACTGGTCTTCCTGGCCCGTGAGCAGGGGGTGCCGGTAATGGAAGTGGACCGGGTCAGGGTGGATGCCTTGGCCCCCGGAGCCGCGCATCAGGGCATCGTCGCCATTGCGGGGGAACAGGCCTACGTGGAAGTCGAGGACCTGCTCCGGGCCGATGGGATCCCCCTGATCCTGGTCCTGAATGAAATCCAGGATCCGCATAACCTCGGAGCCATCCTACGCACCGCCGAGGCAGCCGGTTGTACCGGAGCGATTATTCCCAACCGCCGGGCGGTCGGGGTTACGCCGGTGGTCGCCAAGGCATCCGCCGGAGCGGTAAATTACATTCCCGTGGCCAGAGTGGCCAATATCCCGCGAACATTGCGGTTTCTTAAGGAGGGCGGTCTTTGGATCGCCGGAGCCGATCCGGAAGGTGAGACCGTCTATTGGGAAGCCGACCTGAAGGGCCCATTGGCACTGGTCATTGGTGGGGAGGACACCGGCCTAGGACGGGTGGTCCGCAAGGAATGCGACTACCTGGTTCGGTTACCGATGGTCGGTCGGGTGGGTTCCCTGAACGCTTCGGTAGCAGCCGCACTCCTGATCTACGAAGTACTCAGGCAGCGCAGACAGGACAACCCGTAATGAAGGAATGGCTACTGGTCGACGGCTACAACGTGGTCTTCAATACTCCTGAATTGCAGGCTTTAGATTTAGCCCACGCCCGGGAGCGACTGGCGGTCCTCTTAGCCGACTATGCCGGACTAACCCGCCACCAAGTGATCCTAGTTTTCGACGCGCACCGGGTACCCGGCGGAGTGGGCGGGACCGAGTGGTTGAATCAGGTGGAGATTATTTACACGGCGGAGGGTGAAACGGCGGACAGTGTCATCGAGCGCCGGGTCGGTAGGTTAGTGGCCAACGGTACCGTGTATGTGGTGACTGCGGATTTGATTGAGCAGCGCATGGTCTGGGGGCAGGGTGCCTACCGGATACCACCCAGGGAGTTCTGGTCTCAACTCAAGGCCCTCAGACAGGAACACGGGCGATACCGGAAAGACCGTCCAGCCGACGAGTATCTTGAGAATCGGCTCTGCCCGGGTACCCGTGAGGCCCTCGAAGCATGGCGAAAGAAAAAACTTTGTGAATAGTCGCAACTCTTAATAGCTTGACTCGCCAACAGGTGGCCAGTATAATCCTGACTTTGACAGCAAAAGAGGAGAAAAAGAGGCCGCAACCC
>Ga0180017_100085_pt1 | contig 38398 bp, 40 predicted proteins | sample KR46_S_MetaG_FD_129674 | JGI IMG/M metagenome (GOLD analysis project Ga0180017, IMG submission 129674) | Groundwater microbial communities from the Olkiluoto Island deep subsurface site, Finland - KR46_S_MetaG | ecosystem: Environmental > Aquatic > Deep subsurface > Groundwater | place: Finland...
ACCTCGTACTTGACCGTTGTTCTTGAGGAGATCAGCCGGATGCAGGAAATCCTAAACCGCTTCCTGCAAATGGCCAAGCCGTCCAAACCTGCTTTCCAGGATCTCGATCTCCGGGAAGCCGTGCTCTGGATCTGGGAACTGATCTACAACGATAGCCTAAGCCGCCAGGTCGAACTGGTGAAAGAGCTTCCATCCGAGGTCTTACCGATCCGTGCCGACGCCCAACTGCTGCGGCAGGTTGTGCTTAATCTCGTGAACAACGCCTTTGAGGCCACTCCAGCCGGTGGGCGGGTAACGATCTCCTGTGGCGGTGACGGGGATCAGGCTTATCTCCTGGTGAGCGACACCGGGTGCGGGATTCCGCCCGAGAAGGTGGACCAGATCTTCCTACCCTTCTTCACCACCAAGGAATCCGGCACCGGTCTCGGTCTGGCCATCTCCAACGAAATCATCAAAAGCCACGGGGGCAGCCTGAGCGTCGATTCATCCCCCGAAGGTACCACTTTTCGTATCACATTACCCCGAGCGAATCCGGTTGGTTAGGTCCGAAATCTCCCGCGATTTGGGTTTCAATTAGTGAATTACGGGTAGTGTCTTTGGATAAGAATGCGGTCTGCAGTGAATATGGGACGTGGAGGGATTAGATGTCACCCCTCAGTGTAGTATCAGCAATTGTACAAGGTATTCCTGAATGCCTGGCCATGGTATTCCTGGTCTATGCTTTGTTAGGGCTGAAGGTCTATCCGGTTCGGACTGTGTGTCTGGGTTTACTCCTCCTCAGCATCATTTTCGTCATCCGAAATAGCGGTGCTCCATTTCCGGCCCATACCTTGTTTTCCTTAATGATGATGTCCGTAGTGATCAGTACTTGGGAGCGTATTTCCTTAAACAGAGTTTTTCTGGCCTATGCTTGCTCTGTGGCGGTATTGGTTTTAGTGGAACAGACTCTTACCAGAGCAGTCCTATCTCTGATGGCAACCCGAATCGGGGAACTGTCGACCCAGTCATTGTGGTATGCGCTTGCCGGGCTGCCGCATGTCGTGGTAATCGCCTTAATCGCCTGGTGGTTGTACCGGCGGGGTGGGATAAGGCTGTTTAAGGATATGCGGCCTACTGAACCCCCGGCAACCGTTGTGGAAAGCCCGGTCAACAACCGATCATGTCGCCCTGAGCCGATCCAGTGGACGAAAGCGGTACCGAGTGGTGGAACACGCCCTCCTGTTGTCTCTATACAAAAGAGCCAATAACTTGATGCCGACCTGTACATGGTCGTGAGTAGTTCAAATTACGATCAAATCCGGGTATAATCAGGGTATGGATCTAGCGAGTCACCGTCAGCTACAAAGATCGGTATCCGGTATCGTTATGACAGTCGGCATACATGGCTGCGAAAGGGAGGGCTTGGAGACGATGGAACACCGCAGTTTTGGAATACGCGCCATCCAGGAATACGCTCGGATTTTTGCCGATGCACCCAGTACCGAAGAGGTGTTGGAGCAGTGTCCTGGGTTGGAGTGTTTCATCTCACGGGCGGCCCTTGAGTTTCTGCACGAGTTCATACCCCCCTCCGCTGCGGACCCGGATAATCCCGGGCTGCTGCCCGAGGCTCTGCGCTCCTACCTGTTGCTGGGAATCCGGCTGGGTGTTGTCCTTGAACAGAACGAAGCCGCCTCCCGGGCGGTGAAGGAACTCCTCAGGGATGTCGGGCGGTCGCCGGACGACCAGTAATGAGTTACTCCGATAATCACTACCTTACACACCACCATTAGCATTCAGGAGGGCGGGGAGCAGTTGACGCTGTCATTTGGTTTTTCTCTTCCGGGGGTTGAGCAAGGATGGGTATGACTGTACCGTTATTCAATCAGGTGCAGCCCAATCGCTTTTCCGACCTGGAATACGTGAACCAGACTGATTTCCCACGACTAGCCGAAGCCTCCGCATTCAACGGCTCGACACCGAGCCAACTGTCGTGCGATTACTCGGGAAGACTATCTGGATCTTTTCGAAGAAGCCCACCATAAGGGTGCCTAGGGTGAAATCGGATTCGGCTATGTTGGCACCGAGGGCAACAGTGTGCTAGCAAAGCACTTCCTGGGCGATTTTCAAGGTGTACTCAATGTCCCTGCGGTTTACATCCTTATGGGTCACGAAGCGAACTAGCTGCGGTCCGAAGGAGACGCAGCGTACCCCCCGGGCAGAGAGGGCGGCGCCGAAGACATCGTCACCGACCTCCGCCTGAGCCATAGCCCGGCGCATCTCCTCGGTCGGCTGGGTGATGGTATCACTGCGTAAGTCTACCGTTTTAATAGTCTAACGCCTCCCCGGTGAGTTTTTCGTAATAATTGCTATGGACTCAATTACAACACACCATCTATCATAAAGGAACAAAGCCGGTTGTTCCAGCCCCAGGGCTTGGCCTGGGTGATCAAATAAAGGGAGGCGGCCTCATATGGCAGTTAACAGCCACTATTTCGTCTACATTTTGGAATGCTCTGACGGCAGTCTTTACACCGGCTATACCGTTGATCTGGAACAGCGTTTGAAGGCGCACGGTGACGGTAAGGCCAGCAAGTATACCCGTTCCCGCCTGCCGGTACGCCTCGTGTATTCCGAAGCATTCGACAACCGCTCTTCAGCGGTGGGAAGAGAGGCCGAGATCAAGAGGAGGCCCCGGAGAGACAAGCTGCAGCTTGTGAACAGTAATCAGGGGGACGGAGCGGGAAGCCCGGTAAATACGTAAATAAACATAATTAGTGCGGACTATCAAGCCATATTAGTACGCAAATAACAGATAGCATAGATATTTACTGATTTTCGATGAGCGTCGGAGCCCGAGGGTGCTTATTCCACCTTCTGGCTCCTTCGTTTTTTTGACACGGTCAAAGCCTCCGGTATACTCCTATCAGAAGGGCGGCCTTCTCAGGAGGCGAGGGTTTTGCAGCAGGAATATCGGGAGTTGGGAATAGCGGTGCTGAAACAGGCCTGCCGTGATCTGGCCCGGTTTTCCCGGTTCCGGACCGGCAGGGAATACCGGAGTGCCCGCCGCTTTCTGGATACTGACCTCTTTGACCGGATTTGCCGGGTTAGTGGTACGGATCCGGTTCTAATGCGGAATCAGATTTTGCAGCGGGTCGGACAGGCCGGAAAGGATCCTGTACAGGCCCCAACCAGCGTGGCATCGAGGGAATACCGCATGCAGGCGGCGGAGGCCTCCCCTCCGTACATAGCGGATATTGGCAGGCGGACGACCAGCGGTCGTAAGGTATAGAGTTTTGGGACATCCCGTTTCCAGTCCGGGTGAGTCCTTCCACCACCGATAGGAGGTGAAGAGAGAATGGCTGTACAGGCACTGCCCCTTTTTGGAACCCTAGTTCTTAGGCTCAGTGTGGGGTTGACTGATGACGGCAAGCCGATCTACCGGACGCGCCGTTGGTCAGGGATCAAGCCGACCGCTGCAAATGGTGATGTCTATGCTGTGGCCGAGGCTTTTGCCGGTCTGCAGGAACACATCATGACTGCCGTGGAGTACCAGCGCAACAGTGAGTTGGCCGACGACGGTGAGTAATCGCCCTCGTGGCTTGGGTCGCTTCGGTGCGACTTCCTTATCCGGACGGGAGGTGTAACAAAAAAATGGCTGTGGTTAGAACGCTTGAACTGCGCTTTTCCAGTACCGCCGGAACCACGGTGACGCTCAGGGTTCCCGACCCGAAGGCCGACCTTACCGGTCAACTGGTGGAGACGGCGATGAACGGCATTATTGCCGGGGACGTCTTTTCCTCCAGCGGTGGGGCCTTGATCGGCATCGCCGGGGCCCGGATCGTCCAGCGCGAGACAACCGACCTGGACCTGATTTAATAGAAGTGTTCAGGGAAGGCCGGGGGATAACCTCCGGCCTTCAAACTTTTCTGTGGGGGGGGCCGGATTTCCGCGGATCAATGCGGCAGTTGGCGAAATGCCGGGAGGCTGCCGGACGAGGGAGGTGCAGCGGATGGATGATCTACTGTTGGTGATCGGCAATTACGGCTTTCCGATGGTTGTGGCGAGTTATCTGCTGGTTCGTTTAGAACCCTGTATCCGTGGTCTGGAGCGGTCGATCAGCCTTTTGACCGTGGTCATGGCTCGTCAGGGCGGCGTTGACGTCGACGATGCCAGACGCATCCTGGAGGACGGTAAAGACCGGCGTTAATTAGTAGCGTCCGGTGGACAGGAGAAAGGAGTGAGCAGCAAATGCATTGGAAGTACATCATTGTGCACCATACCGGGGCGGAGGAGGAGAACACCGCCCAGATCAGAAACTATCACCGGCGGTTGGGGTGGCGGGATATCGGCTACCACTTCGTAATTGAGCGGGACGGGGCCCTCGTGCCGGGACGTGTCCAGTGCGAACGCGGTGCCCATTGCGTGGCGGGAGGCATGAACACCAATGCTCTGGGAGTGGCGCTCATCGGCAACTTCGAAATCCGACGCCCCCACCCGGAGCAGGTTACGGCACTGGCATCACTGCTCCGGCGGCTGATGGTCGAGCACCGCATTCCGGCCACCGGGATACTCGGACACGGTGAGGTGAACGGTGCCAAAACCGCCTGTCCCGGCCGGTACCTGGATCTACGATCCCTGAGGCATGAACTGAACTCAGTGTTAAACAAGAAAGCCTAGGCCTCTGGAAGGAATTTGCTGGTTCGTGTCGAAGCCTCTTACTCAATGATTACACCAGTTGTTACCAGGGGGGACTCGGATATTGAGCGGGTTTGAGGGGCGTTCTCTTCAGGACTTGATTGATCCGAGTATTCTACAGCAGTTGCAGGATGATTTTTCGGCGGCTGCCGGCATTGCAACGTCCATCCTCGATACCCAGGGGATGGTGGTAACGCATTCCGGCTGGAGTGATCTTTGTCTCAATTATCATCGTCTTTCCCCGGCTGGGGCGGCCCGCTGTTGGGAGAGTGATCGGCGTATTGTGGGGGAAGTCGGCCATAGACAACGGGAGGTTCTCCGCGTTTGCCATAATGGTCTCGCTGTTGCCGCCACACCGATTATGGTCTCCGGGTGCCACGTGGCGACTCTAGCGGTGAGTCAGGTATTTCTGTCTCCCCCGAACGAGACTCGTTTCCGATTCCAAGCCCGGCAGCTCGGATTTGATGAAGAGGCCTACCTGGAGGCGGTGCGCCGTGTGCGCATCATCCCGGAATCCCAATTGCTAATGTTTGCCCGGTTTTTTACGAACCTTACAGGCTTGATATCTCGCTTCGGGCAACAGAGTATCGAACACACAACACTCAAGAGAGAGCGGGAGAGGTTAATCGCCGAGCTGGAAGCTTTGAACGAGCAGATTGCCGGAGCCAACCAAGGGTTAATTGCCGCAAACCAAGCGATGGTTGTCTCTAACAATGAATTGATGCACGCCAAAGACAAGCTCAACTACCTCAGCGCACACGATCCGCTGACGGGGCTGTACAATCGGATTCGATTCGAGGATGAGATGCGCCGTCTGGAACGAGGGCGGCATGATCGGGTTGGAATCATTGTCTGTGATGTGGACGGGTTGAAACTGATTAACGACACGTTGGGACACGAAGCCGGCGATGGTCTCTTATCCGCCGCCGCCGGGATTATCCAAAGCACCTTCCGCGACGGGGACATTGTCTCGCGTATCGGGGGCGACGAGTTTGCCGTGGTGCTCCCAAGTGCTCCAGAGGCGGTCATCGAAAGCGCCTGTCGGAAGATCAGGGACAGAGTCACTGCTTATAACCATTCACACACCGAGCTTCCTTTGAGTATGTCCGTCGGGTTCGCAATCGGCGATACTAGCGGGCCGGTCACAATAAACGACCTTTTCAAAGAGGCCGATAACAATATGTACCGGGAGAAGTTGCACCGGAGTATGAGTGCCCGCAGTGCAATCGTCCAAACCCTGATGAAGGCATTGGAAGCAAGGGATTTTGTGACCGAGGGACACGCGGACCGGCTGCAAACACTTGTTGTCCGGGTGGCGATAGTGCTGGGGATGCCTGAACACCAGGTGTCCGACCTGCGTCTTCTGGCGCAGTTCCATGATATCGGCAAGGTCGGTATACCGGACCGCATCCTCTTCAAGCCCGCCTCGCTCATGCCCGAAGAGACGAGCGAAATGCGGCGACACTGCGAGATCGGGCACCGTATCGCGCTCTCCGCTCCGGACATGATCCCGATTGCGGACTGGATCCTCAAGCATCACGAATGGTGGAACGGGCAGGGTTATCCCCTGGGCCTCCAGGGTGAGGGGATTCCCTTGGAGTGCCGTATTCTGGCAGTGGTGGACGCCTATGACGCCATGACCAACGACCGGCCCTACCGCCCGGCAATGCCCCACGAGACAGCCACTGATGAACTTCTGCGGTGTGCGGGAACACAGTTCGACCCCTTGGTTGTGGAGAAGTTCGTACAGTTGTTCCCCGTACATTAGGGTGGGTGGGTGCGCTTCAGGGGACAGGAGTGTTAAGATAGTAGCACACTGAACCGAAGAAAGGTACAACAGGACATGCTCTTACGGAAGGCCCGGATCACCGACGTCGAGACTATTCACAGTCTGATTACCCACTACGCCAATAAGGGCTTAATGCTGGCCCGGCCGCGCTCGCTGCTCTATGAGGGGATTCGTGAGTTTACGGTGGCCGAAGAAGCGGGACGGGTAGTCGGAGCGGGTGGGCTTCACATTATTTGGGAGGACTTGGCCGAAATCCGCGCCCTTGCCGTGGATGAGGACACGTTAGGCCGGGGGATCGGGCGTAGCCTGGTGGACACCCTGCTCAAGGAAGCACGCGAACTGCACCTGCCCCGGGTATTTACCCTTACCTATCAGCCTGGTTTTTTTGAGAAGTGCGGTTTCCACCGGGAACCGAAGGAGAATATGCCCCAGAAGGTCTGGAAGGAGTGCATCAACTGTCCGCATTTCCCAAACTGTAATGAGGAGTCCCTGATTATCGACCTGGACTAACCGTTTAGTCCAGCAAGGACTGAAGAGGTGGTACGAATGAAGGGAAAAGACCTGATTAGTGCTGCGGAGAATTGGTATATGAGTGACGCCGTCTGCAAACTGCTGGATGAGATCATCGGTTCTGACAGCGTGATCCACGGATGGTACGAGGTTTTTCGGGTACAGCAGTCTGATGGTTCATTTACCGCCCGCTATTTTATCTGCACCCAGAACAACCTGATGGCGCTCAGCGTTACAGGTGAAAAGCTGGATCTCAATGTGTACCCCCTCTCGCTTTTGCAGAAGGTCAGCGGGAAGGTATCGTGTAATCCGGTGCGTGGAATGAATTGGGGTAAGGCGGAGTGGATTTTCCGGTTTGCCCCGGGGGGCGAAATGCTAATACTGGACATACCGTCGAAAAGTGATGAGGTGGATGGTTTCTTTGCCGTTCTGCGCCGCCTGTTGAGCTAGCTTACTAGAAACCGCTGAATGGTCAGTTACCGAAGGTCCCCCCAAGGGTTTGGGGGGATCATTTTTTTTGCATCCTTGGGTTAATTTGGCTTCCTCAGCGCAGAATAGAATATCGACCAATATCTAAAGGAGGCTTTTCCCGATGTTGAGAGGTAGGAAGATCCTTATCTGCTTCCTGGCGTTGACCATTATTCTGGTCGCGGGTTGCTCCGCGGCTAGAAGCCCGGGTGATGACCGTATTGACCCGGTCGGCGGCATTACTGCGGGAGACTACTTTCCCACTGAGCCCGGTACTTTCTGGGACTATCAGGGGGAGGGAAATGAGTTCGCGGCCCTTACGGCCCGGGCGCTGCACCGGATCGGTAACCGTGCTCAGTTCGTAACCGACAACGGCACAACATTGGCGGTGATCTACGAAGTGCGCCCCGACCGCGTTACCCGGCAGTTGGCGAGGGAGGACTATCAAGTGCCGGTCAACCTGCTTAGAGTGGAGACCGACGAGGAAGAGGAACTGGTGATTCTTCAGGCTCCCTTCACCGAGGGACAGGGTTGGGCCAACGGTCCCGAGCGCCGTGAGATCGTGGCCAATAACGCCCGAGTGACCACACCGGCCGGTAAATATGAGGACGTGGTCAAGATCAAGATCACTCGCCGGGGCGAGGAACACACCGTCTTTGAGTACTATGCTCCCCAGGTCGGGCTGGTAAAACGGGAATTCATTGCGGGTGAAGCCGAGGTGGTTTCGGAACTCCGCACTTTCCGGCGGCCGATGACTGCGGCCCAAGTGAACGAACGAATTGATGCTGAGCGGGGATTGAGACTGGCTGCCTATCAGCTGTACCGGACGGACCAGGGTGCTTTTGCCGCGGCCCTGGAAGCTACCCGCAACCTGGAGGTGCTGGGGGAAAACGGAGCCAGTGATCAGGTAGTAGCCACGATGGTTGACCGCCTCGAACCCTTCGTCAGTCCGCGCCGGCTGGCCGAACGGCGAGACCAGTTGCTGATGGCGCAACTACACACCGGCCCGAATGTTGCCTATCCAATACTGGAGACTGTCCGTGAAGCCCGGGTCGTGGAGCCTCCGGACGGCCGGGCAAGAGTGGAACTGCAATTGAACCAGCGGTTTTCCGACGGGCGCAGTGACACCGCCACGCTGATCATCGGCCTGCTCCGGACGGCCGATATCTGGGTGCTGGACACCGTTACGGAAGGCGGGAGGGAGCAACCGGAGACTGCGGAGCAAGTCCGTGATCCGGCACCGACGCCTCGGCCCGGTGTGACGGAGCGGGCGGTTCCCCCTTCCCCGGGCGCACCGGCTCCCGAAGCACCTCCTGAAGCGCCTGCGCCGGATGAAGATGAAGCCGCTCCTGAGGAAGAGGCAGCCCGAGGAGAACAATCAACAGGGCAATGAAGTCGAATAGGTGACCAACAGCAAACCCCGGATACCCGGGGTTTTGCTTTGTCCAGGGCCAACCCGTTGACTGGCGGGTTTAAGGATTTCAGAGATATTAACCGGATTATAGAAGGAGAACAGACACCATACGACAAATCTCTTTATATTACGACAAGAATGTTGTCGTTGTATGTGGATTTGCTCGGAAGTGGGTTGACAGCGGTATGGCAGGCTTCCCCAAACAACGGTTTTATGACTTTCAGTCTATCCACTGGCGGTTTATCATCACCATCAGCTTGGTGGTAATCCTGGGTCTCGTGACAACGGTGTTTTGGACTATGACTAAAATCAGGGATGAGGCGAACCAGGCAGCGGTGGAAAAAGCCAGGGGGGATCTGTTGCTGGGAGAGGCCTTCCTGGAGACCCGCTATCCGGGAGATTGGGCGATCATCGACGGAGCCCTGTTCAAAGGCGAGACCCTGATGAACGGGAACCACTACATTGTTGACGAGATTGGGCGCCTGACCGGTGATACTTGCACCATCTTCCAGGGGGATATACGCATTGCGACCAATGTCATTCGCAATGAACGGCGGGCTGTGGGTACAAAGGTATCCGATGAGGTGGGCCGGGTGGTCCTCGAAGAGGGCGGTGAGTTCTTCGGAGAGGCCGAGGTCGTTGGGGTGAAGTACCAGGCGGCTTACAAACCGATCCGGGACGCTGCCGGGGAAATCATCGGCATTTGGTACGTGGGTGCCAACAAGCACTTTGTGGACAGGATGGTTGAGGAAGCCATTAAGGATGTGGCTTACACTTTCAGCTTGATCATGATTTTCATCATCGGGGTCATCTGGCTGTTAACCAACTCCCTGACCAGGCCGATTAATAAACTGGTCGGCGCTGCGAACCGCTTGGCCCAGGGAGATTTGGAAACGAGCATTCCAGTCAGCACCCGTGACGAGATCGGGCATCTGGCCCGGTCATTCGACCAAATGCGTGTCGAGCTTAAGCACCAGTATGATGCCCTGCACAAGTCCAACGAAATGCTCCGCGAATCGGAACGTCGGTTCCGCGAGATGCTGGAAAGAGTCCAGCTTCTGGCGGTGATTCTGGATACCGATGGCCGGGTGACCTTCTGCAATGACTTTTTGTTGAAACTTACCGGGTGGACACGGGAGGACGTTTTGGGTCGTTGCTGGGTGGGAACTTTTGTCCCGGCTGATCGGAGGGAGCAGGTCAGACGGATTGTGGAAGAGGTCTCACAGGGTATTCTACCTACTGACGGTGAAAAGGCGATCCATACCAGAAGCGGGGAGCAGCGACTCATCGACTGGAACAACTCCCTGCTGCGCGACTCTCAGGGGAGCGTCATCGGTTTGGCCAGGATCGGGGAGGACGTCACGGAGCGGAAGAGGGCCGAAGAAAGCCTGCGTGCCTCCCACCAACAACTGGTGGACATCATTGAGTTTCTGCCTGACGCCACCTTTGCCGGGAATAAGGAACAGAAAGTAATCGCCTGGAACCGGGCGATGGAGGAAATGTCCGGGGTGAGCAAGGATGAAATCATCAACAGGGGCTGTTATGCCTATGCCCTGCCCCTTTATCAATGGCGCCGGCCGGCTCTGATCGACCTGGTTTTCGAGAATAACCCGGAGATTGAGAAGGAGTATGGGCGGATCGAAAGACGGGACGACACCCTTTTCACGGAAATATTTGTGCCTTCGGCCTACAGCGGCCGGGGGGCGCATTTGTGGGTAACAGTTTCACCGCTCTCTGACAGCAGCGGTGACTTGGTCGGGGCCATTCAGACCATGCGGGACATCACAGAGCGTAAACAGATGGAGAAACAGATGGCATACCTGGATCGGCTGGATCTGATCGGTGAAATGGCGGCCGGCATCGCCCATGAAATCCGCAATCCAATGACCAGCGTACGCGGTTTCCTGCAGCTATTCGGGGAGAAGGCCGAACTTAGTAAATACAAATCATACTTCGACCTGATGATTCAGGAACTGGACCGGGGAAACGCGATCATTACGGAGTTCCTCTCTCTGGCCAAGGGTAAGGTCATTAACCTGCAGGAACAGAATCTAAATGTGATTATCAGTTCGCTACTCCCGCTAGTCCAGGCGGACGCCGCCACTAGGGACAACTACATCCACACCGAGTTGGGGGATATCCCGCCTCTGCTTCTGGACGCCAGTGAAATGCGGCAATTGATCATAAACCTTGGCCGCAACGGACTTGAAGCGATGCACCCAGGCGGGAATCTATTCATCAAAACATTCGTAGACGGTGAATCTGTAGTGCTGTCGGTGCGTGACGAGGGGGAGGGAATGCCAGATGAGATTCTCGAAAAACTCGGCGCGCCTTTCGTAACCACCAAGGACTACGGCACCGGGCTAGGACTGGCCGTCTGCTTCCGGATTGCCTTAAGGCACGACGCTAAGATCGACGTGGAAACCGGACCGGATGGGACCACGGCCTTCGTCCGTTTCAATCAACCGCAAAAACCCCGGTAGTAGAAACCCTACCTCAAGACATCAAGGTACACTTTCTGCACGCGCCTGAACACACCCTCCCAGCGTACCCGGTCATGTACAGATTGTAAACCATCCGGCCGCCCTTGAAGCCCTCATACGAATTCTTGATACCTGAGGACAACGGCCGGCGAAAGGGGTACCGAGTCATATAAATTTGGAACTGCAGGAAAGAACCACAGGAAGAAAGAATATTTTACTATCTCAAGTTGCGCACATCAGAGAGCCGCTGCCAGCAAGACGAACGGACCTTGGGTGGTCTGTTCTACGCTTGTTGCGACGAGATGGCCGACCTTCGGTTTGCCCAGGCTTTAGCGCTTCTGTTGGAAAGACTCGCCGCATGGCTTAACGATATGACCAATGCCTCGAATCATCAGATCCAACGCATGTTGTGGACAGGAGAGCCAGCCATTTGCATTAGACGCATAGTGGCCGTACCCATCTATTAGGTACGGCCACTATGAAATCCTTTGTTTGACCAGCATTGGCTATTAGCGCTAGAGTCAAGGGAGTCGAGAGACTCTATATTGTTTACAGCAAAGATTCATATTGCCTGCGCCCGTATAGGATACGGCGGATTTCCACGCGGTTGCCGTTTACGACATATAACACCAGATAGTTGTGCACGATCAAAACGCGGTAGCCCTTCACCCTCAACACCGAGCTTTTCAACAGCAGACAACGACCAGGCATTTGCGATAGCGAGCCGATACCTCCCACAATTTCGTCGTACAGCTTGAACGCAGCATCCGGCGAAAGCTCGTTGATATGGTCGACAATGTTTTGCAAGTCCTGCTTAGCCGAGGGAAAAACCAGTAACCTATACTTTTCCACGAACACTTCCTCGGAGCTTCTTCGCGACCTCAAAAAAGTCCTCGCCCGCCGCGCCATTGGCAATCTCAGCCTCGGCTTCGGCCAGCTTTCCATAGAGTTCAATCAGTGCCTGTTGCCTCTCGTATGCTTCGATGCTCATAACGACCATATCGCCTACACCATTTTTTGTAATGAAAACCGGCTCGCGCTCCCTGCGGCAAAACTCTGAGATTTCATTGGCATTATTCCGTAAATCCGAAATCGGCCGGATGTTTGGCAAGTCAAATCCCCCTCGCTCTCAATATCTATGCATTTAACATAGCATAATTTTGAGAGTGAATCAAGATTCATGAAGGCTACTCTTTCTTAGTAAACGAATCCTTAGTCGCTCCGCATTTTTACTCCGCCTTTCGTTTCCTCCAGCCTACCTGTACTTGTTGTCGGGCTGTGGAGAAATTAGAAAAGAATGTTCTTTCGGCATAGTGTGACCATCCAGCCGGTTTTGGATGCTAAGGTAAAGGTTTTCTGAGCGAACTTGCCGTTTTAGCAGCCTCTTCGCCGTAGCGGTCCTTAACTATATCCAGGGCAGCCGATATTTCCTCCTTAACCTCAGTGCGGGTTACCAACTTTCGGTGCATGCCGGATTAGAGGAGCGTGGTGGCCGTGAGTAGTCCAGGGGGTAGGGTCTTAGCTTCTCTTGGTGCGTAGCATCTGTATTTCTTGCTAGTGCATGTTTAGCTGCTCTCCGTGCCTATCCTGCCTATTTTCGATACGATGTAGGGTATCCGTAATAACGTTTCTAAGAACTTCCCGGTCATCGTACAAACCACGAATTTTATCGGTGATTTCGCCTTCAACGTGAACGGCGAGTTTGGTCAGATCAGAGTGTAGTTTTTCGATCTGCCGGCCCTGAGTTGTCTGCTGACGGGCAAGCAAGTCCTGTCCATTATCCAGGTGTTCCAAACGCACACCCAAGGCTTCCTGTCCCTTTTCCACGCGTTCCACGCGTTTGCCCTGGATATCCTGACCCTGGCGTAGGTCTTTCAGTTCCTCGAGGATTTGCTGCAAGATCTTTTCCACAGGGTGGGCCCCCTTTTGGGTGGTCAATGATTCTATGCTATCACAAAAGTGTAGGGGTGGGAGGACTTTCCTGCAGTAGTTCTTTTCCCTCTCCGGATCGACGTAGACTGTTAGGAGGATGTTCCGTCGCCTGGCGGGTAGGCATAGTGGGGGTGTGAATCAGATGTTGTCCCCGAGCTTGGAAGACTACCTGGAAGAGATATACCGTCTCTCCGGCGGGAGTGACAGTGTGCGGGTGACGGACGTAGCCGCCACCTTAAATGTGAAACTGCCCTCAGTAACCAGGGCTCTTCAGAAGTTGGCCAGGAAAAACTACCTGACTTACCACCCATACCGGGAGGTAGTACTGACTCCCAAGGGGAAAAAGCTGGGACGGTTTCTGAATGAACGGAACCGGGTTCTGCAGGAATTCGTCCGTGTTCTGGGCTCAGAATCAGACGCCGCCAAAGAGGCGGAAGCAATGGAACACTACCTGTCGCTCCCGACCATCCGGGCGATCGAAAACCTGATCACCTTTATGCATCATTATCCGGAATGCCTCAATGCCTTCCAGGAGTACCGAGAACAGCGCAGCAAGGCGGGCGACGGGTTGCGGGACGGGTACGCACCGGAACACGAATGAACCAGAGGCAGGTGTACTCAAACCAGCCCTAAGAACCGTACGGTCTGGGCCACCACAAAGCAGACCGTGATGGCTATGGCCAGCGGGATGAGCGCGGCCAGTACGGTCCATTTGATGCTCTTCTGTTCCTTCTGAATAGTGTACAGCGTAGTGGCGCAGGGAAAGTGGAGCAGTGCAAAGAGCATCGTGCACACTGCAGTCAGCCAGGTCCAGTTGTGCTCGATCACCAACAGATCACGCAGGGCCTGCAGGCTGTCCAGTTCTAACATGGCCGTCTCGGCGACGTAGCTCATTATTAAGATCGGAAGGACGATCTCGTTTGCCGGTAGTCCCAGGATGAAGGCCCCCAGAATATGCCCGTCAAGGCCGATAGCCCGGGCGAAGGGGTCGAGGAACCCGACAAAGTGTCCGAGGAAGCTGGCTTCGCCCACGTGGATATTAGCAGCGATCCAGATTACAACCCCTGCCGGTGCGGCGACGATAACCGCCCGCTTCAGTACGAACAGAGTACGGTCAAGGAAAGAACGCACGATGACTGAACCGATCTGCGGCACCCGGTAGGGTGGCAACTCCAGCGTAAACGACGAAGGCAGCCCTCGCAGAATGGTGCGGGACAAGATCCAGGAAACGGCCAGGGTGGCGGCGACTCCGACCAGCACGATACCGACCACTGATGCCGCGGCGACGGTGGTTGCATAATGGGCACCGACTCCGCCTCCGATGAATAGCAGGGATAAAGCGATTAGAGTGGGAAACCGGCCGTTGCAGGGAACGAAATTATTGGTTAGAACAGCGATCAGGCGTTCCCGGGGGGAATCAATGATGCGGCAGGCAATAACGCCTGCAGCATTGCAGCCAAACCCCATGGCCATGGTCAGGGATTGTTTCCCGTGGGCCCCAACCCTTTTAAAGAAACGGTCCAGATTAAAGGCCACCCGGGGCAGGTAGCCCAGGTCCTCCAGAAGCGTAAACAGCGGAAAGAAAATGGCCATCGGCGGGAGCATCACGGCCACTACCCAGGCTAGGGTACCGTAAACGCCGTCTACGAGGATGCCCTTGAGCCAAGCCGGGGCCCCCAGCCAAATGAACAGTTCGGCCAGCCGATCCTGACCCGCGAAGAAGACTGTGGCCAGCGCCTCGGACGGGTAGTTGGATCCGACAATGGTAATCCAGAAAACCACGCCCAACATTAACAGCATGATTGGGAAGCCAAACCAACGGGAGGTAAAGATGTTATCCAGTTTTCGATCCAGATCCGGGCCGGATCCCTGCACTGATACCGTCCGTGTGGCGATCCGGTTTGCTTCCCAGTAGATGCTTTTCACGAGTTGATCGTGGATCAATTGCGGTTCGATAGCCAGGTCCTTGGTCAGAGCGCTAAGGCTCGGGATGGCGCGCTGATTCACCCGGCGGTCACCTCCTGGAGCAGGTTCTGATGGGACTTGCCACTGTTGCCAGGCATTGTAGAACTGGAGATCTCCGGAGAGAAGACTTAGCGCCACCCAGCGTGCCTGAAGGTGTACGGGGGCGATGTCACGGATTCTCTCTTCCAGCGTTTGCACGGCCTCCTCGATTTCAGGCGGGTAGGTTATGGAATATGGCCTGGTTATGATTTTTCCGTCAACCTGCTGGGCTACGGTGTCGACCAGTTCATCCATGCCTAGTCCGGACCGGGCAGCACAGGGAACAACGGGTACTCCCAGTTCACCGGCCAACGCCTGATGATCCACGGCAATCCGCTTTTTCTTCGCTTCATCCATTAGATTAAGACAGACAACAACCTTGCCGGTGATTTCGAGCACCTGCAAAACCAGGTTCAGATTCCGTTCCAGGCAAGTGGCGTCGACGACAATCACGGTCGCATCGGGTTGCTTCCAGCAGAGAAAGTCCCTGGCTACTTCTTCGTCCGGTGAATTGGCATAGAGGGAGTAGCATCCTGGCAGGTCTATCAACTCAAAAGATCGTCCCTGGTAAGCGTATGAGCCCCGCGCCAGCAACACGGTTTTTCCCGGCCAATTCCCGGTGTGCTGTCTTAACCCGGTGAGGGCGTTAAAGGCGGTACTCTTGCCGGTGTTTGGATTTCCCATCAGGGCGATGAGCGGGTCTTTTCGCTCTCCCCCCCTTACGTCGGAAACCTTCGCATTGTAGATGAATTCCCGCGACTGACCGCCGGTTTCCACAACAAGTCACTCCTCTTGGCAACGTCTCCGTGCTAATTAACCGTGAACCGGTCTGACTGTGATCTGCCTGGCGTCATCCAGACGCAGGGCGATCGTGGTGCCGCGAATATCTACGGCGATCGGATCACCCACCGGACTTCTCCTGACCGCTCTAACGATCGTCCCCGGAACAAACCCCAAATCCAGAAGCCGCCGCCGGAACTGCGTGGCCGCTCGTAATTCGCCAACCACGGCCAGGCTTCCGGTGGGTAGAGAGGCCAGGTCTTGCACCGGATGATCAAAGTCCGGTTTTCGCCTGCGTCGGAACCACATCTGAGCATCATCCTTTCACGTTAACAAAGGGAAAGCATGTTAGCCGCGGGTAATAACTCTATTTACGCTTTATCGTATGTCTTGGAAAAAGGATGTGTGACCGTCCTTTTATTTCCTCTGTCTGCATTTGCAGGATAATTGGTAGGGGGAGTGTATATATAGGGGGGAGACTTAGTTCTGGGTACTTCAGGTTGGCGAAAGGGCAGTTGAGTGTGATTAGAAAGTTGAAGGACCCGGTCAGCGGGCTCACGCACCTTGCAGGAGCGTTGGCGTCTGTGGCGGCGTTGGTTGTATTGGTCGTTCTGGCGGTTCGCGACGGAACAGCCTGGCACGTGGTCGCTTTCGCGATCTTCGGGGCCAGCCTGATCCTGCTGTACACGGCCAGTTCCCTGTATCATCTGTTGCCGCTCTCAGAACGGGGAAGCAGGGTACTCCGCCGCTTGGACCACATTATGATTTTTTTGCTGATCGCCGGAACCTACACCCCGATCTGCCTGATCCCGTTGCGCGGTGAGTGGGGTTGGAGCCTGCTGGTTTCGGTCTGGACCCTGGCGTTAGCTGGCATATTTCTAAAACTCTTTTGGCTGCAGGCACCGCGCTGGCTTTCTACGGGAATCTACCTCTTTATGGGCTGGCTGATCGTAGTGGCCACTTGGCCGCTGATCCAGACCATCCCACCCGGCGGGATGATCTGGATGGCCATCGGTGGCCTCTCCTATACGATCGGAGCGGTCATCTACGGTCTGAAACGCCCGAACCCGATTCCGGGCGTACTGGGTTTTCACGAGATATTCCACCTCTTCGTGATTGCCGGGAGCTTCGCGCACTTTTGGATGATGCTCCGTTATATCCTCTACATCGGTTAGGGGTCGGGGCTTTAGTTATTTAAGTTTTGAATTATTAATTGGTATTAATTGGACTCCGCTGCCTAGGCAGCGGAGTCTATTTAGGAGTCGACCTTTTTCGCGGACAAGGTATAATTGGGAGAGGAAGGTGGTATGGACATGGATGCACCAACTCCGGGGAGTTTTTCCTCTGAACCGATACGCCGCAGGCCCAGGACCGCGAAGCCCTGGGTCAAGCCTTTATTGCTTACGATCTTATCGGTGGCCGTCTGGGGCGGTCTCCTTTATGGCGCCTATTACTATGCAACCGACTACATTGACAGCTCCATACGGACGGTGCAGGAGACCAACGCCTTGCACGTCCAGGCTTTGAACGAGCGTCTGGACGCGATCCAGGTGGAGCTGGAAGGGGTTAAAGATGCCCTGGAAGATGCGGATAGGACGCTGGCCAGTTCCGATTCCACCCGGGCAGCGCTGTCGCAGCGGATCACGGAACTGGATCGCCAACTGGCCCAACTGCAGCAGAGCCTGAATGTGCTGAGGAAGTCTCCCGATGTTAAGAATTAACCTGATTTTGCTTTTCGTCGCGGCACCGCTCATCGGGGTGCTGATCACCGTTTCGGCGTTTGGACAGGCGGCGGCGGGTATGGTGCTGCCCACGCGGGAGCTTGATTCGGCCGTGGTCGCTCTGAAGGATGAAACCTACAACATCCAGTACGCTGTCGGTTTCATGCGTGATTCGTTGGAGCAGCAGCAGCAGAACCTGCAGGAGCAGCAGCGACTCCTGGAGCAGCTTTCCCAGCAAACCGGGATTCAGAAGAACCTGTCTGATGACACGTATGAACAACACATCCTGGACAAGCTCGGGCCCCCGGTCCGGGTCCACCGGTCTTCCCGGGTGGAGATTAAGGTATTTCACCTGAGTGGGATCGGCTACCGGGGCTATATCGCCAAGGTGAAGCCTTATGACCCATCGGTGCTAAGGGTGGTGCATAACCCGGTGGACGGCGAGACTACCCTGGGTGCCGTACAGCGGACGGGTGCAATCTTCGGAATAAATGGCGGGGGCTACTTCACCGCTCCGAGTGGGGACAAGACGCACGTCCTGCCGATCGGGAATACGATGGTGGACGGAAAACTGATCGGCAGTTTCCAGCCATCCAAAGAGGATATCTTCTTCGTCGGATTTGACGGGCGGGGGAAACTGGTGGGCGCAATTTGCTACGCGCAAAGTGACCTGAACAGACTCGGAGCCAGGCAGGGGGTTAGTTTCGTACCGATCCTGATCCGCGATCAGACGCCCGTACCACTTCCGCAGAAGTGGCAGAACCAGCGTCAACCACGCACCATCGTCGGGGAGTACGCCAACGGCGACATGATCTTCATCGTCGTAGACGGGCGGCAGGCGGACTGGTCGAGCGGGGTGACCCTGGAAGACCTTCAGATCACCCTGAGTAAGTTCGGCGTGGTCGATGCCTACAACCTCGACGGGGGTGGATCCAGTGTCTTCGTCTTCAACAACGAAATTATGAACCGTCCCTCAGATGGAAAGCTACGGATGCTCCCGACAAACATCGTCGTAATGCCGTGATTCCTCTAGGCCACCAAGGGAATGTGACATACTATTTAACCGAGGTGGACTAATTATGTGGTTTATTTGCGACGCCATTGAGGATTGTGTTTACATAGATCCGCAATAGTGTTATATTGATGGGGAGATGCCACCCTGTTGCGGTAGTATTAGTCAACATGGTTTAACCAGGTAATTTAGCTTGTCCGAGTGAGTATTCCCCGAATTATTTGCGCCCTCTATCGGAGCCGGGTGGCACCAGGAGGGTCATTTTATTTTTCGGGGGAGGTTTTGAAGGTTGGAGACTTACGCAGAATTGACAACAGATTGCATCGGGGTCGAGGGTGATCGGACAGTACCGTTGACCGTCGGATTTGAAGAGATTCGGGTTGGAGACGTGGCTCTGGCCGGCGGGAAGGGGGCCAATCTGGGAGAACTTATGGGGATACCGGGGATCGCGGTGCCCCCCGGGTTTATAGTGACCACTGCAGCCTACCGCACTTTTCTCAGGAGTGACCGCCGCCTCACAGAGCGGATTCGGGCCTTGCTCCAAGGCCTCGACCCGTCCGATTCAGAATACGTAACCAGACTGGCCGTGGCCGGTCAGGGGATCAGGGATCTGATCGACCGGTCCGGCATCGTTATTCCGGAACAGATCGTCCGGGAGATTACCCGCAAGTACCGCGCACTGGCGGCCGATGCCGGAAATCCGGAACTCCCGGTGGCGGTGCGCAGCTCGGCATCGGCCGAGGATCTGCCCGACGCCTCCTTCGCCGGCCAGCAGGATACCTATCTAAATGTGCGGGGCGAAGATGCGGTGATCGCAGCCGTGCGTAGGTGTTGGGCCTCCCTGTTTACGGATCGGGCGATCAGTTACCGGATCGAAAAGGGCTTCGACCACCTGCAGGTTGAGATCGCGGTAGTGGTCCAGCGGATGATCCGGAGCCGAAAATCCGGCACGGCCTTCAGTGTGGACATTGAAACCGGATGGAATGCCCGACACGGCACCACCCGGGGCGTGGTCTACCTGGATGTCGGTGAGGGCCTGGGCGAGGGCATCGTCAGCGGAATCCAGACCCCGGACAACTACCTGCTCGCGGTTGCGCCGGATGGACAGATCGTGATTCTGGAGAAGCGGCTTGGTGCCAAAGAAGAAATGGTGGTCTACGATGAGGCGGCTGGTGGTACCACGACGGTGCCGGTGCCGGAAACACTGCAACAGAGTTTTGCAGTCACGGATGTACAGGCCAAGGAGATTGCCGCGGTGGTGCTTACCGTCTCGGAACACTACGGAGACCTCCGGGACATTGAGTTCGCGATTGATGAAGAGAACCAGGTTTGGATCACCCAGGCCCGGCCGGAGACAGTGTTTGTCGGTGAAGAACCGGGAGTGATTAAGCAGAAGAAGAAGGTTGTTCGCCACGACATGCTGGAGCAGGCCGAACTGCTGTGTTCAGGCACTCCGGGTTTGGGAGCGGCGTGCGGCCGGTTGGTGCTGATCGATGCCCGTGACCCCCAGGCGCTGTCCGCCCAGATGAGCCGCGTCGGGCCAGGAGATATCCTCTGTGCGGAGTTCACCACTCCGGATATGGTGCCCGCGATGCAGGTGGCGGGGGGTTTCATCACAGCCGTCGGCGGTTCGACCTCCCACGCCGCAATCGTGGCCAGGGAACTCCGTAAACCGGCGGTGGTCGGTGTCGGCAAGCCCGCGCTGGACACCCTCCGCCAAATCCTTGCAGAGTCACCGGAGGTGACCGTCACCGTCGACGGTGAAGCAGGGCGGGTGTACCGGCATCCCTATTCCCTGGATGACTTCCTGGTGGAGACTGGGGAAAGCATCCACATTGATCAGCTTCCGGTGACTAAGACCAAGATTGGTTTAATCATGGCCAGCCCTTTCGTGGCCCGACGTTTCCCGATCGCTGCCTACCCCTCTCATTACGGGGTCAGCCTGCTGCGGGCCGAGTTTGTATTGGCCCGGATGGAAATCCATCCTCAGGCTCTATTCGCCTTCGATTATGGTGAATTTGCGGACGGGGGGCGCTTCGCCGACCTGTACCAACTCCGGGATAAGATCACAGAAGTGATCCGGGGGTATCACTCCGGTCGTCAGTTCTACGTCGAGACCCTCGGACAGGCGATTGCCTCCATCGCCGCGACACAGTCCCCCGATCAGCCGGTCATCTACCGGACTACGGACTTCAAGAGCAATGAATACCACGAGATGTGGGGGGGCTATCTGTTTGAGCAGCGGGAGGCTAACCCGATGCTGGGCTTCCGCGGCGAAGGCCGGATGATCGACCCTTCTTACGCCGCCGTTTTCCGCTGGGAACTGGAGGCGATCAAACTGGCCAGGGAAATGGGCTACCGGAATGTGGCCGTGATGTTCCCGGTGGTCAGAACTTCCGCTGAGTTGGGCAAGGCCCTGGATTTCTTGAGCGCAGAGGGACTGCGGCGGGGTGAGGAAGAACTCAGGATCGGGATGATGGTGGAGGTGCCGTATAACGCTTTGGATCTGGAGTCATTCCTGACGGATCAGGCTGGCCAGGCGCGGTTGGATTTCATCTCCATCGGTTCCAATGACCTGACTCAGTTTGTGCTGGCGGTCGGGCGGGACAACGACCGCATGCATGCAGTCTTTGATGAGACTGATCCGGCGGTGGTTCAAGCTCTGGAGACCGTGATTAAGACGGCCCGGAAGCTCGGTGTGAAAACGGGACTGTGCGGACAGCGACCATCCAACGACCCGGCCTTTGCCGAGTTGTTAGTCCGGATGGGTATCGATTCGATCGGGGTGGCGGACACCAGTTATGTGGCGGTGGTGCGGGCGGTAGCTGAAGCCGAAGCCAGGCTGACTGTGGTCGGTGCGCCGGATCCGGCCCCGGATGTTCTAAGCACTCCCCCCGGTGCTGAGGGGAGCGAAGCGGTGATCCGGAAACTGCCGTGCAGTCGGATTAGAGCTGAAGAAATCCTGCAGCAGATCGGGTGCCACCCACTGGATCTGAAGGCGGAACACCATGATCCTGAAACGTATTACACTGGCGCGTTCCGCGAGGCTTTGACCATAGCGTGTATATCCAGGCTACCGGGTACGATTCCGGTGTTTAGTACCAACGATCTGGATGCGCCGGGGTTTTCCCGGCTCAGAGGGGGAATGCGTTTAGAGAGTCCGGATGAGAACCCCCTGATGGGGTTTTCCGGCCTGTCCCGGTGGACCGATCCGGCCTATGAAGAGTTCCTTCGCTGGGAATTGCGGGCGCTCCGGAATGTGATCGCTCACGGCATTCCCCTGCGGGTGGAACTAACACAGGTTCGGACACTGAAAGAGTTGGACCGGGCCTTGGCGATCCTCGCTGAGGAGGGTCTGGGTGGCATCGCAGTCGGTATGGAGATTGCCATTCCCGCCAATGTGCTGTTACTGGAGCGCTACCTCCGGCGGGGCCTTGATTTCGTGTCGGTGCATGAACCGAAACTAGCCCAGTATGTGCTGGCGGCCGATCTGAAGAGCTCGCGAATGCTGGTGGCTCCTGATGAAGTGCGAGCGGTGCTGGATCGGATTGGGCGGGTGGTTTACCGGAAGACGAACGAATGTGGGGTCACGGTGCTTTCCGGGGTCAAGTACGAGACGAAGGGGTTTTCAAAAAGCATCGGGAACGCCCGCCTGGCCTATCCGTACCGGGTTCCCTACCTGCAGAAACAGTGTTTTCGGGGATGGCCCACGGTCCGAGCCGAAATCAGGATCAGGGAAGGCGGTACCCGGCTGACCGTCCTGAAAGGGGAACTCAGCACGTCCCAACTCCGGGCCTTGGGGGTGCTCATGAGCTACACGGCCCCGTCCGTGATTCGCGACTACCCCCGCTGTGGTCAGGGCTACCGGTTCAGTCTGGTGGTTACCCCCGATCTGGAGTGGGTGGCGGAAGCCGATATCGACGCCGGCAGTGTGCTGATCCACCCGAGCTTCTTTACCCTTTCCGAAGTGGAGCAGTTAACGGTTTTCTACCACGAACTCGTTAGCCACACCCTGCACGGCGAAAGGAACGAGGAGCGTGCCCTCTGTGATACGGCGGCCCACATCATCGACCAGGTAGCCGGTGACGGCAGGCATCAAACAATGCTCCACGGGTTGGTCCGGATTCTGCTCAACAGGGTGTACCGGCAGATCTACGGAAAGAACATCACGGTAAGGGTGGAAAACGTGGATGTCCGCGAACTGCGGCCCACGCACGACCTGCACTACCACATCCCGGAGACTAGGGACAAGATCTGCATGCTGCGCGACGACCGCGTCCCGGTGCTGCTGGTCTGGGATCAGGGGGCAAAGTACATTCTGGATGGGCATGGCCGCGCCGCCGTAGCCTACCGCACCGGCCACTACCATCTGGACGCGATTGTGATTAGGCCTACCGGAGTGGTTGAAAACAATCCTGTGGAAAGCCTGCGCTACGAACTGGACACCTTTTTGAAGGGAATTAAGACGGTGGCCGAATTGAAGGTGGATATGCCGCCCGAAAAAGACCTACGTTGCCCTCCGTTCCAGACGAGCAACCGATTGCGGAGCCACCGGAAAGTCGGCCACCCGGCCTGAAAAAAGGGGACAGTCCCCTTTTTTGACTCTACGGTATTCTAAAGAAGTGTCCTACTGTTCGAACTGCCTGCCCTCGTGCTGATGTGGCTGGTATACCGTTCAACCAGCATGGGGATTCACCTGGGGATTATGGCCTACCTGTACCTTACCGGACGCCTAGAGAACTTCCGGACCCTGGCCCGAGCCTAGATCGCTGTTTTTACACCTGCTTCCGGGCCTTTTGGGTCGGCGGTTGGGTGGATTGTGATGAATACCTCACAGGTTGATCAATCCACACGCTAGGGTTCCGAAGAAGGATCCGATTAGGACACCGGCCACGACATCAGTGGTGTAATGAAGGCCTAGATACATCCTCGAAAAGGCAACGGTTCCGGCCCAAAGGATGGCTGGAAGACCGACCGCGAAACCAATGGGGAGAAGGCAGGCTGCCAGGGCGAAAGCAGCGCTGCTGTGACCAGAGGGGAAAGAATAGGCACAGATAGCCACGTGGTAATCGCGGATATTTAGGGTTTTCGCGGGACGGGCTCTGTTTGCGAACCGCTTAATACTATGCACGACGAGGTGACTGGTAGCAAGGGCCGCGGCCATTCGGAGGCCAGTTTCTGTTATAACAGAGAAACCGGAGACTAGACCGGCCGACAGAATAAGGATAGCCAAACTGATGGCAGCGGTGGCGCCAGCTGAGTTAGTCAGGAAAGGAAGGATCCGATCCAAGATTGTGCATCGTACACCGTTATGGATCAAGTACAGAAGCCTGGTATCCACGGACTCAAGCCGGGAAACAATCACGCTTATTCCTCCGTATGTTTTGCCCAAACAGCAGCTTGGGTACGCGCACTCTTTTAGACCCGAGGCCATTGCCTCCATTATAACCTTTTCAAACATATTTTTCTTGCCTCCAAGTAGTTCGGCAACATCTTGGCTACGGATGTGGGGGTGTTGGCCGAATTTAATTTGTATCTGTCTTGACTGCTCTCTTCCTGACTAGCTATAATGAAGTATATTCTTGGGAAGATAACCGGCAATTACCGGAAATCTTCGGCCGAACTGAATAGGAGACTCGTTTTGGGTGCCCCCGGGCCTTTCGGTCCGGTGGGGAGAATAGGGAAACCGGTGCGAATCCGGTACGGACCCGCCGCTGTAACCGGGAACGAAAGCCACAACCAGCCACTGGCAGTCAGCTGCCGGGAAGGTGTGGCCGGTAGGATGATCCGGGAGTCAGAAGACCTGCCCAGAATGGAACCATACCCGCCTCGCGGAATAAGGGGGTGTGATTGTTATACCAGGATTGAATACGTAATCCCTGGCTCGTTGTTTAACGGGTCGGGGATTTTGTTTTTCCTGGACGTCCAAGCTTGGGACTCAGCTAAAGGAGGTTATACGATTCTATGCATATTATGGAAGGCATGCTGCCGGTCGGCCACGCCGCGGCTTGGACCGCAGTGTCAGTGCCCTTTGTGGCTTATGGCTTATATTCCGTTGGTCGGGTAGTTAAGAAGAATCCGGAGATCAAGATGCTCTTGGGTCTGGCCGGGGCCTTCACCTTTGTGCTTTCGGCGCTTAAAATTCCGTCCGTGACCGGTTCCAGTTCCCATCCCACGGGGGTCGGCCTGGGGACAGTGCTGTTCGGCCCGTCGGTAATGTGCGTGCTTGGCTGCGTAGTCTTGGTGCTGCAGGCGTTGCTTTTGGCTCACGGAGGGATTACCACACTGGGTGCCAACACCTTTTCCATGGCCGTGGCTGGTCCTTTCGCCGCCTTCGGCCTGTTCCGCCTCTGCCGATTTCTACGCCTGTCCTTTGCGGTGTCGGTATTTATGGCGGCGGCCGGAGCGGATTTGATGACCTATGTGACCACGTCTTTTCAACTGGCTCTGGCCTTTCCCGATCCGGTGGGCGGCTTCGCTGCTTCCTTTGCCAAGTTCGGGACGGTCTTCGCCCTGACCCAGATACCGTTGGCGATTAGCTCCGGTTTCCTGACCGTCGTCGTCTTCAACGGACTTAAGAGATACAGTTCCCGAGAACTGGCCGACTTGTCGGTGCTTCCCGGAGGTGTACGTTTTGAAACTCCTGCACGCTAACCTGTTGCTGATCCTGGGTGTCATCCTGCTGGCCGCTCTGCCCCTTTTTCTGGTCTCCGGTTCGGGTGACCCGGATGCGGAACTGTTCACTGGTGCCGATGAGCAGGCCCAGGCGCTGATTGCCGAAATCCGGCCCGACTATGAACCCTGGGCCGAGCCCTTCTGGGAGCCGCCGTCGGGTGAGGTGGAAAGCCTGCTATTTGCCCTGCAGGCGGCGTTGGGTGCCGGTTTCATCGGCTACTACTTCGGGCGGAAAAGGGGGGCCTCCCGCTGATTGACCGGATCGCCTATGCCGGCCCGCTGGCTGCACGGCACCCGGCGGAAAAGGGCCTGTTGGCCGTCCTGACCCTGGGGGCCTGCCTGGCGGCACAAGCCTGGTGGATACCCCTGATCGTGTTCGGGTTGATGGCTGCCCTCACGGTTTGGGCGGGGCGGACACCGTGGCTGCTCTATGGGCGGCTGCTCCTGGTCCCGGTGGCCTTCCTGCTTCTGGGACTGCCCGCGGTGGCCCTCTCGGTGAGCACCGGGCCGGTTCCGGACGGGCGTTGGTTTGAGATATTTGGGCTCTATGTCGGGGCTACGCAGGCCGGACTGGGGATGGCCCGGGATATTCTGGTTAGGATGCTGGGTGCGGTTTCCTGCCTGTACTTCCTGGCCCTGTCCACGCCGCTGCCGGACCTCCTCGGGCTGCTGCGGCGCTGCCGGGTACCGGCCCTTTTTCTGGAGATCCTGATGCTGGTGTATCGCTTTGTGTTTGTGCTTTTGGATACGGCTCTTGAGATGCGTCGGGCTCAGACCCTGCGTCTTGGCTATACCGGATTGGGAACAAGTTACCGAGCCTGGGGCGGCCTGCTGGCCAACCTCCTGCTGCGCGCTTATCAGCGGGCTGGGGGGCTGTACACGGCCCTCACCTTGCGCGGGTACGACGGCAACCTCAGGGTGCTGGAAACACCGCGGCGGATGTATCCCGGAAATGTGGTCCTGGCGGCATTATTGGGAGGTAGCCTGCTCCTGCTTGCGGTTACGGTTTGATGATTTTGATGGTCCGAAAGCCGGGGGCGATATTGTCCGAATGGGAAAGGATGACCGATTGAGCGTGCTCAAGGGGGAGAGTCAACCGGAAGATTCCGTGTTCGAGATACGGGAACTGGTCTACACCTATGCTGACGGAACTCCGGGGTTGCGGGGCGTGACCGCTTCCCTGCCACGGGGCCGGATGATAGCGGTGCTCGGTGCGAACGGGGCCGGAAAGACGACTCTCTTTATGCACCTGCTCGGGGTACACCGCCCGACCGCCGGGACAGTGTCTTTCCGGGGTAAACCGCTTTCCTACGGCCACCGGGAACTGAAAGCTCTGCGCCGTGAGGTGGGAATGGTCTTTCAGGACCCGGAGGCCCAGCTGTTTTCGGCTAGTGTCTACCAGGACGTGTCGTTCGGTCCTTTGACCCTCGGCCTTCGGGAAGGCGAGGTGCGGCAACGCGTGGATCAGGCACTGACGGCGGTAGGTCTTACCGGATTGGCTGAACGCCCCACCCACGCCCTGTCGCACGGCGAGAAGAAGCGGGCGGCCCTGGCCGGGGTATTGGCGATGAAGCCTAAAGTCCTGGTCTGTGATGAACCGACGGCGGGGCTCGACCCGCAGGGGGCGATTCTGATGGCGGACCTGCTGCGGCGGTTGCGGGACGACGGGATCACGGTGGTCTTCTCGACCCACGACGTTGATCTGGCCTGGAACCTGGCGGATCATTGTCTGGTCTTGGCCGAGGGGTGCCTGCTCGAAGCGGGTCCGCCTGAGGCCGTCTTTCAGGACGATGCGCTTCTGAAGAGGGCTGGTCTGACCCGTCCCTGGGTGTTGGACTTCTTTACGGAGGCATACCGCCGCGGGTTGGCTGTGGAAGCGCCGCCCCCGCGGAACCAGCAGGAGTTGCTCGATACCCTGGAACAGGGAGCCCGGATCCGAAACGGACTCGAAACGGGCCGGGATGGTGTTAAGGCTACGAAAACAGGCGAACCGCGTATTTACGCCCTCTACAAAAAGCCAATGACCGGTGCGGAGGTCGAGGCTGAGTCCTTCCGCCGGATTGAGGCCGAGGCTCCGGCGCATAGCTTCTCAGCCGGGGAGTGGGCGGTGGTGCGGCGACTGATTCACACCACGGCGGACTTTGGGCTGCTGGGGGCGGTGCACTTCAGTGGGGGTGCGGTCGAAGCCGGAATCACGGCTCTGCGGCGAGGTGCACCGCTATACGCGGATGCGAACATGATTCGCGCCGGACTCTCCCTGGCCCGGTTGCGCTGGGTCTTTGCGGGCTATACCAGCGAAGACATTCACTGTACGGTGGCCGATCCGGCGGTGGCGGCGGAAGCGCAGGCCGCGGGACTGCCCCGGTCTCTGTTTGCGGTGCGCCGCGCGCGTCCGTTCCTGGGCGGCGGGATCGTCCTTATCGGAAACGCCCCGGTAGCCCTGCTGGAGCTGAACCGAATGATCCGCGAGGGTGAGATCCGTCCCGCCCTGGTCGTCGGGATGCCGGTTGGGTTCGTGCACGTGGAGGAGAGCAAGCAAGAACTGATGGGGGTGGACGTCCCCTGGATCTGCGTGGCCGGCCGGCGCGGGGGGAGCAGCCTGGCGGTGGCTACCCTGCATGCCCTGGCCATACTGGCCGGTGGGAACGGAGAAGCCCAGTGACGATAGATATCTAATAAACGGAGGAGTTTGGTTGATGCGAGCGATTGTTTTACTGGGTCACGGCAGCCGCGTGCCGGGTGCGGCCAGGGAGATGGATGGTTTGGCTGGGAAACTGCGTGAGTTGACCGGTGTGTCACTAGTGAAGGTCTGTTTCTTATCCCGGCTCGGGCCGCACCTGCCGGAGACCATAAAGGCCTGTGTGACGGAAGGTGCCGAGGAGATAATGGTCATCCCTTACTTCCTGCACGCCGGGCTGCATATCCTGGTGGACATCCCGGAGGAACTGCAGAAACTGGCGGTAGAGTATCCACAGACGCGGATCGTGTTCGGGAAGCATCTGGGTTTTGACGTGGTCATGGCCGAGATCCTGGCCCGGCGTGTGGATGAGTCACTGTCTCTCCCGGATGTACGGGAGATTGAAGTGCCGGATCGGGCGAATTATCCGGTACCCCCTGGTCAGGGGGAGTTCGTCGAAGTAATCCCGGATAAGTAAGCGGGGGCGTGTCGGGATTGTGGATCAGAAAAACGTAAAGGGTGTTCCTTACGGCGGGATGGGACTAAGGCGCGGTTTGACTACGGGAACCTGTGCGGCGGTGGCCGCCCGGGGGGCAGCGCTTTGGCTTACACAGGGCTGGTGTCCCGGGCAGGTGACGATCCGGCTTCCGATTGGGGACGAAGTCACTCTCCCGGTGCGCAAGGTTTCCTGGAGCGAAACGGCTGCCCGCTGCTGCGTGATCAAGGATGCCGGGGATGACCCGGACGTGACCAATGGTGCCGCTATCCACGCCGAAGTGGGGTTTGCGGCCGAGCCGGGGGTCAGTTTGCACGGGGGAGAGGGTGTGGGCCGGGTGACTTTACCCGGTCTGGCGGTGCCGGTGGGTGAGGCGGCCATCAACCCGGTGCCGCGGAGGATGATCAGCGAGGCGCTGGCCGACCTGGTCTCCGCCGGGGTGGGCTGGATGGTTACCATTTCGGTACCCGGTGGGGAGCAATTGGCCCGGCGCACCTTCAACGGGCGGTTGGGCATTGTCGGTGGGATCTCGATTCTGGGCACCACCGGTTATGTCGAGCCGCGCAGTCTGGACGCCTTGCGCCGTTCGTTGCCGCCGCTCCTGGACGTCGTTCGGGCGGCCGGTTACCGGACTGTGTGTCTGGTGCCCGGCAACATCGGACATCGTGCCGCACGGCGTCTCCAGCCGCCCCCGGACGAGGCTCAGATCGTGGAAATGGGCGACTTTCTCGGATTTATGCTGGACGAGGCCCGCGCGCGCGGTTTTGCCGCGGTCACCCTGGTTGGTCATGCGGGGAAGCTGGCCAAGGTCCTGGACGGTCATTGGCAGACTCACAGCAAGCACTCCCCCCGGCAAACATGGCCGTGCTGGAGTTCTTTGCCGCAGCCGGGCTGCCCCGCCCCATGGTGCGGGAGTTAATGAAACTGCCTACTGTCGAAGGCATTCAGCTGGCCGTGATTGAGGCCGGCTACACCCAGTTGCCGGCGCTGCTGGCCGGACGTATTCAGGAACTGGTGCGGGAGCGCCTGAAAGGGGAAGTGGAAGTGTCGGTCCATCTCTGTGACTTTGGCGGCAACATCGTGGGTGAAGCGCGATGAATCCGGTACCGGGCAAGCTGACCATCGTCGGCTGCGGTCCGGGCGGGCGGGAGTATCTGACCGTGCAGGCCGGGCTGGCGGTGCAGAAAGCGGAGCTTTTGTGCGGACCGCAGTTCTTGCTTGACCTCTTCTCGGGGGCCAAGGCCGAGCGTCTGGTGGTTGGGGCTCACGCCTGGGAAGTGGTCGACCTGGTGGCCGGGAGGATGGAGAGCCTCCGGGTGGTGCTGCTGGTCACCGGCGACCCCGGCGTTTACAGCCTGGCGGGACCGGTGTCACGCCTGCTCGGGCCGGACCGGGTTCAAATAGTACCGGGAATCAGCTCGGTGCAACTGGCCTTCGCGCGTCTGGCCCGACCTTGGGAGCAGGCGCGGGTTTTCAGCCTGCACGGGGTACGCGACGAACGTGTTCCGGACATTCTGCAGCAGTTCAGTGTCACTCCCTTAGCGGCGGTATTCTGCTCCCCGGCCTGGACGCCACGCCGGGTGCTGGAACTGATTTCGGGGGTTGCTGGGCATCGGACCGCCCACGTGATGTCGGATCTGGGGCGTTCCTCAGAGTACCGGATCAGCGGGCGGGTGGCGGATCTTGCCCTCTGGGTGCAGGGTTCGGGACGCAGTATCGTAATCCTGACGGAGGACTGATACGAATGGATGAGAGCAAGGGTGCGTTCTGGGGCATCGGGCTTGGCCCGGGCGACCCGGAGCTGGTAACCCTCAAAGCGCGGCGGCTGATCGAGGAGGCCGACTGTGTGGTGGTACCCAAGTCCAGTATCGCCGGTGAGAGTCTGGCGCTGGAGATCGCGCGGCCGTTCGTGGGGGACAAACCGGTGTTGGAGTTCGAGTTTCCCATGCGGCGTGATGAAAAAGAACTGGTGCCCTATTGGGTGGTAGCGGCCAAGGAAATCGCGGCCCGGGTGGGCCGCGGGGAACGGGTGGTGTTCCTGACCCTGGGGGACTGCCTGACCTACAGCACCTACTGCTACGTGCTGAAGGAACTTGGTAAGCTGCTCCCGGAAACCCAGATCCGGTCCGTGCCGGGGGTGACCAGTTTCGCGGCGGCGGCCGCAGCTACGAATTTCCCGCTGGGGGAGAAGGACGAGCGGATTGCCGTCGTCCCGGTGCCGCGCGGAGATCTGGCCCCGGTGCGCCGTGCCCTGGAAGAGTACGATACCGTGGTGTTGATGAAGGTGGCCAAGCAGCTGGCGGCGGTGGTGCGCCTGCTGCAGGAAATGGGCCTGGATCGCGATGCGGTATTTGCGAGCCACGTGTCGCAGGACGGTGAGTTTATCACCTGGGATCTGGAGTCGCTCCTCGATAATGAGCGGGGCTACCTTTCGGTGATCCTGGTCCGGAAACGGGCGGGTGAGCACCGATGACCGTCTATTTCATCGGGGCCGGTCCCGGAGATCCGGAACTGATCACAGTCAAGGGCCGGCGGCTGCTGGAACAGTGTCCGGTAGTGATTTACGCCGGCAGCCTGGTAAACCCGGAAGTCCTGCGCTGGGCACAGGCCGATGCCGCCATACACGATTCCAGCAAGCTGAACCTTGACGTCCTGCTTTCGCTGATGAACGAAGCACATGCGACCGGGCGGGACGTGGCCCGCCTGCACACCGGGGACCCGTCTCTCTACGGGGCGATTGCGGAGCAGATCCGCGAGCTTCGCCGCCTAGGCATTCCATATGAAATTGTACCGGGCGTGAGCGCCTGTTTTGCCGCAGCCGCCGCTCTAGGCGTGGAGTACACCCTACCCGGGGGCACACAGACCCTGATCCTGACCCGGCGCTCGGGCCGCACCCCGGTGCCCGAAAGCGAGAGCCTGCCGCTGCTAGCCCAGGCCGGGGCAGCGATGGTTCTTTACCTCAGTGTGGGGGACGCCGAACGAGTGCAGGGCGAACTGCTCGTTGCTTACGGGCCGGACTGCCCGGTGGCTGTTGTGTATCGGGCGACTTGGCCCGATCAAGAGGTGCTGCGCTGTCGACTGTCCGAGCTGGCTGAGACGGTTAGAACCTCGGGTCTGAAGCGGCACGCCTTGATTCTGGTGGGGTCTTTTCTGGATCAGGACGGACTGGAGAGCTACCTCTATTCAAAGGAGCGGACACAGGATGACTAATCCGGCAGTGGTGGTGATTAACGAGGCCGGGAGTGCGGCCGGAGTGGCGGTGGCCGAAGCTCTCTCGGGCACCCTGTATGTCCCCGCTCAGCTGAGCGTTTCGGCCCGGAGTGCGGTTGCCTATCTGGAGTTGCCCGCCGAATTGATCGCCCGGTTGTTCCGGGCCGGGCAGGGTCTGGTTTTGGTAATGGCGGTGGGCATTGCTGTCCGTTTCATTTCCGGCCTGCCCATGGACAAGCGGGCCGATCCCCCGGTGGTGGTTCTGGATACTGCGGCCCGTTATGCGATCAGTCTGCTCTCCGGACACGAGGGCGGTGCCAATGCCCTGGCCTACCGAGTGGCGGCGGTGGTCGGTGCCGAGCCGGTGGTGACCACTGGCAGCGAGGGGCAGCGCACGTTGACACTGGGTCTGGGCTGCAGGCGTGGTGTGGGAGCCCCCCGGATAATGGAGGCCGTCGAAAGGGGACTGGCGATGGTCGGCCGGGACAAGAATTCGATTCGGGTAGCGGCCACGGCTGATTTTAAGGCCCATGAAGCGGGGCTGCACAGGGCCTGTGCGGAACTCGGCGTCGGACTCCGGTTTTTTGACCGGGAAGCCATCCGGAGTGTCGACCGGCTATTTGGAGAGTCACGGTGTGCACGCAAGTTTTTTAACGTGGGAGGAGTGGCTGAACCATGTGCCTTTCTGGCAGTTCACAACGGGCGGATCATCCTGCCGCGCCTGGTGGCGGACGAAGTGACGGTGGCCCTGGCCGAGGATCGCTTGTGGTCACCGGGATCGGGCCGGGCGACGCCCTCCATCTGACCCCAGCCGCTCGGGAGGCCTTGGCGGAGGCGGACGTGGTAGCCGGGTACGGTCTGTACCTGGATCTGATCCGCGACCAACTGGATGGAAAACAGCTGATCGCCAGCGGCATGCGCCGTGAGGTCGAGCGCGTCCGGGCCGCTGTGGCGGCGGCGGAAGAGGGGTGGCGGGTCTGTGTGGTGTCCAGCGGGGACGCCGGGGTGTACGGACTCGCTGGCTTGGTACTGGAAGAACTGGCCCGTCGCGATCTGGAACTGCCCTTCCGGGTGGTGCCAGGGGTTACTGCATCCCTAGCGGCCGCCGCTCTCCTAGGAGCGCCCCTCGCCCACGATCACGCCGTAATTTCCCTGTCCGACCTGCTCACGCCCTTGGAATTGATCCAACGGCGGGTACGGGCCGCAGCCGAAGCCGACTTCGTGCTTGCCCTGTACAACGTCCGTTCCCGGACCAGGACCGCGCCCTTCGAGGCGGCGCTGGCCATCCTGCGGGAAACCCGCGCCCCCGAAACTCCAGTAGGAATCGTGCGCAACGCTTTCCGCGAGGGGCAGGAACACCGCGTGATCACCCTGCAGGAACTCACCCTAAACGACGCCGACATGCTCGCCCTGCTGGTGGTAGGCTCCAGCCAAACCTTCGTCTGGCGCGGCAAAATGATCACCCCCCGGGGTTACCCCCTGGGGTCGAGGCTTTAATTGTTCTTATTTCTTAATTAGAGTGGGACCGTCCAGTAAGGGGTCGAGGCTTAACTTATTTAACTTTTGAAGGTGATAACTAAGAATGGGCAAAAACGAACTGCTACAACATTACCCGCGGTTGATGATCGCGGCACCGGCCAGTGGACAGGGCAAGACTACGGTTACACTCGGGCTGCTGCGTGCTTTTTCCCGGCGCGGTTTGGCAGTGCAGCCGTTCAAGGTTGGCCCGGACTACATCGACCCCGGTCACCACACCCGGGCTGCCGGGCGCGGGTCGCGAAATCTGGACGGTTGGCTGATCGGCAGAACCGCCTCGGTTGAGCTTTTCCAGAGGGCTGGTGTGGGTGCGAACATCTCCATAGTAGAAGGCGTGATGGGCCTGTTTGACGGCCTCGCCGACGGCTCGGCACGCGCTTCCAGTGCGGAGATGGCGGATTTGCTCTCGCTTCCGGTAATTCTGGTGGTGGATGTGGCCAGGCAGGGGGCGAGTGTTGCGGCGACGGTGCTTGGTTTTCAGCGCTTCGATCTAGCGGTACGGATTGCGGGTGTGATCTTGAACCGGGTCGGTTCACCCCGGCATGCTTCCCTGGTCGAGAAGGCGATTACCGGACACTGCGGACTGCCGGTTTTGGGGATAATCCCGCGAGGCACGGACAAGGTGATTCCGGAACGACACCTGGGACTGCACACGGGGGGCGAGCAATCCTGGGAAGAGATATACGAGCGACTGGCCACGACTGTTGAGCGGTATGTTGACGTGGAAGCGCTTCAGGATCTGGCTTCCGACGCACCCCCGCTTGCTCCTGTGGAAAATCGCGTCTTCAGTCCTGCTCCCGAACCAATAATTGGCAGGGTCGGAGTAGCTCTGGACGAGGTCTTCAGTTTTCTTTACCAGGACAATTTGGACCTGATGCGCCACCACGGTGCGGAAACAGTCTTCTTCAGTCCTCTGCACGACGGTGCCATTCCTCCCGACTGCACCCTGCTGTACTTCGGGGGAGGGTATCCCGAACTGCACGCCGGTGCTCTGGCTGCCAACAAGGGGATGCTGGACTCCGTCCGGGCCTTCGTCCGCAGCGGGGGCCGGATCTACGGGGAGTGTGGGGGCCTGATGTACCTGGGGGAGGGCCTGACCGACCTGGGCGGAGCCGACCATCAAATGGCCGGGCTACTTCCCGTGCGCACCCGAATGACCGGGCGAAGACTGTCTCTGGGCTACGTGACCGCCCGGGCCGACACCGATACCGCCATCCTTAAGGCGGGGGAGGCAGTCCGGGCCCACCTGTTCCACTATTCCGAGGCGGAAAGCCTGCCGGGGACCAAGGCCAGCCTGACCGTAAGGAAGGCCGCCGGTGATTTGGTGCGGGAGGAAGGATGGCAGGCCGGACCGGTCTTCGCGTCCTACCTACACCTGCACTTTGCCTCGGCACCGCAAGTGCTCCGGCGCCTGCTGGGAGGAAACGAATGAATACGGACCACGGGGGACACCGCACCGAGGGGTTACTGGACTTCAGCGTAAGTATCAACCCGCTCGGACCGCCGGCCTGTGTCGCGGAGATTCTGGCGCAGAGCCTGCCGTTGCTGACCCGTTACCCGTCCCTGGATGCGGAACCGGCCCGTCGTGCCGTAGCTGACTGGCTGCAACAGGATGCGGCGGAGGTGCTGGTCGGAAACGGTGCGACAGAGTTAATCAGTCTGTTAGTCAAGGTACTCAGGCCGAATCGGGTCTGGGTGGTTGAGCCCTGTTATTCGGAATACCGGGCAACAGCGGAGTCCTGCGGTATTCCGGTTGTGCGCCTGCCATATAAAGTGCTAGACGGACGCTTTGAGCCGGAATGGGAGACCCTGCGGCCGGGCGTCGGGGATCTGGTTTTTCTGGGTTACCCGAACAACCCGACAGGACAGTTTCCCGACATCCGTCGGCTGAATCAGCTGTTGGATACCGACGGGGTATATACCGTGCTGGACGAGTCTTTCCTGGCTTTCTGTGCACCGTCGGAACCTTCCTCACCGGCTTTCCCCCTGCGGCGGGGGGTGATCGCGGTGCGTTCACTGACCAAGTTCTATGCCATTCCCGGGCTTCGCCTCGGCTATTTGTTGGCGGAACGGGAGACGGTGGCTGCGCTGGTGCGGGCCAAGGACCCCTGGAGCGTGAACGGGCTGGCCGAACACCTGACCGGCCTGCTGCTGGCCGACCGGTCTTTCGCCGATCGTACCAGGAAATACGTTAGAGCCGAGCGGGTCAGGGTTGCTTCGGCCCTGCACATGACCGGTGTCCTGGTCTATCCCGGAGAGGCCAACTTTCTGCTCGGCCTGCTACCGGATGGTAAAACCGTTGCTGCCCTGAATGCTTTCCTGAAACAGCGGGGGATGATCGTGCGCGATGCCTCTACCTTTGCCGGCCTGTCCGAGCGGCACTTTCGGATCGGGCTGCGTACGGCAGCGGAAAATGAGCGACTGGTCGCCGCTATCACCGGTTTTGTCAGGGGTGTGGAGTAGTGGCGGCGCGGGTGCTTATGATTCAGGGGACGGCCTCCTCAGCCGGGAAAAGCCTGGTGGTGGCCGGACTCTGCCGACTGTATGCGCGGCGCGGCTTCTCGGTGGCCCCGTTCAAAAGCCAGAACATGGCGCTGAACTCCTTCGCCACCCCGGACGGGGGAGAGATTGGCCGCGCCCAGGCTCTGCAGGCCGAGGCGGCTGGGGTGCCGCCCCACGTGGAAATGAACCCGATCCTGCTTAAACCCACGGGCGAGAAGGGTAGCCAGGTGGTGGTGCTGGGGCGTCCGCGCGGGGTATACAACGTGTACGAATATTATGCGCTCAAGGAAGAGCTGTGGCCGGTGGTAACCGGGGCTCTGGATCGCCTGCGGGAACGCTGTGAAATAGTGATTGCCGAGGGCGCGGGCAGTCCGGCGGAGATTAACATCCGGCGGAACGACATCGCGAACATGGAAGTGGCACTCTACGCCCGGGCACCGGTGTTGATTGTGGGCGATATCGAACGTGGGGGCCTGTTTGCAGCCCTGCTTGGCACAATGGACCTTTTGGCCGTACGGGAGCGGAAGCTGGTGGCCGGCTACCTGATTAACAAGTTCCGGGGGGATGAGCGTCTCCTGGAACCCGGTTTGGAACTGCTCCGGGAGCGGACGGGCCGCCCAGTGTTTGGGGTGCTGCCCTACCTGGCCGATCTTCACCTGGATGAGGAAGACTCGGTCGGTCTTGCCGGACGGGGTCGAGTACCCGGCGCAGATGATCTCGAGGTAGCCGTGATTCGGCTACCTCGAATGGCTAACTATACCGATTTTCTGCCCCTGGAGACGACGGATGGGGTGGCTGTACGCTATGTCGACCGGCCATCCGACCTGGTGTCGGCGCACGTCGTGATCATTCCGGGCAGTAAGGAAACCCTGTCTGATCTGGAATGGCTGCATCAGCGCGGGTTGGGCCAGGCCATTAAAGAATATGCCGCCCGGGGTGGTGCCCTTTTGGGCATTTGCGGCGGTTACCAGATGCTGGGCGAAACCATCCGGGACGGATCCCGTGAGTTGCCCGGACTGGGGCTCCTGCCGGTGACTACTTGGTTTGAGGCAGAGAAGCGCACGGTTCAGGTGCAGGGAATTACCGCAGAGGGGGTCTGGGGTATCCCCGGCGGGTTGCCGGTCAAGGGGTACGAAATCCATATGGGGTTTTCCCGATTATGCGGCGGCCGCCCGCTCTTTCTCCTCGGCGAAGACGGGGGGGAGGCCCAGCCTGAAGGCTGTGTCTCGGAAATCGGTCTGGTCGCCGGAACCTACCTGCACGGGTGTTTTGACGACGACCGTTTTCGGGAACAGTGGGTGGTTCGGATGCGCCACCTGGCCGGTTTACCGCCTAAGGGGACAGGTGCAACCTCCTATGCCGAGCGTAGGCAGCGGGACCTGGACCGGGTTGCGGATCTGTTAGAAATGAGGATCGGAGTGGACAGGCTTGACGGAATTCTTGGTCTATAGGGCCGGGGTGATCCTGGCGGCAGTGGCCCTCGATCGCCTCCTCGGCGAACCGCGCTGGCTGCCGCACCCGATCCGGATGATCGGCTTCCTGATCAGAACCGGGGAGAAGCTGCGGGTGTTGCCCCTGCCCCTGAAGCTGTCGGGCACGCTGATGGCAGCCGGGGTGGTGGCCCTCACTGGGGTCTCAGTCTGGGGACTCCTGTATTTCACCTATCAGAGTCTCTGGTGGGGATTGGCTGTGGAAACACTGCTGGTCTACCTGACTATCGCCCCGCGCGGCCTTGCGGACGAGGCCTTGGCGGTGGACAGTCGGCTGCGGCGGGATGACCTGCCGGGCGCACGGGCGCGCCTGGCGATGATTGTCGGCCGGGACACCGGTAGCCTGGATGAGCAAGAGGTACGCCGGGCGGCAGTGGAGACGGTCAGTGAGAACACCGTGGACGGGGTATTTTGCCCGCTCTTCTATACGGTCCTTTTCGGGGCAATGGGTGCTTGGATGTACAAAGCGGTGAGTACTCTGGACTCGATGGTCGGTTACCGGAATGAGCGTTACCGGCAGTTCGGCTGGGCTGGTGCCCGCCTGGATGACGCCGCGGCCTTTATTCCGGCGCGTCTGGTGCTGCTTCTAATCCCGGCCGCAGCCAAGGCAGCCGGTCTTTCCGCCCGCCAGGCCTGGCGTGTGGGTTGGCGTGACCGTCTGGCCCATTCCAGCCCCAATGCCGGTCACGGAGAGGCGCTGTATGCGGGAGCCCTCGGTGTCCGCCTAGGAGGGCGTTCCAGTTACGGCGGTGTGGTGTCAGAGAAGCCATACTTGGGTGGAGAGTTTGCGCCTCCCGGCCCGGAGACGATACGACAGTCCGTGGCCCTGCTCTGGTGGGCCACGTGGCTCTTGGCCCTATCGGCGGCGGTGCTGCTGTCAGCCATCGGATTGGCGGGCTTGCAGATGGGATGATACCCGTAAATATGAAAATTGTTGTGAGGTGCTATGCGCTTTCCTGAGGGATTGCCTCCACAAAAACGTACGTGACAGAGGAATCTGCTAGGGCGGGAATCGGGGACAGGCT
>Ga0180017_100086_pt1 | contig 38253 bp, 31 predicted proteins | sample KR46_S_MetaG_FD_129674 | JGI IMG/M metagenome (GOLD analysis project Ga0180017, IMG submission 129674) | Groundwater microbial communities from the Olkiluoto Island deep subsurface site, Finland - KR46_S_MetaG | ecosystem: Environmental > Aquatic > Deep subsurface > Groundwater | place: Finland...
GTCTCATCTCCGCACGACTTGCATGTGTTAAGCACGCCGCCAGCGTTCGTCCTGAGCCAGGATCAAACTCTCCATCAAAACTCAAAGAACTTAAACGCCACTGTTCAGTTTTCAAAGACCAGATGTGGTATCTTTTTTGTGTCGCCCGTTTTGGGCCACATTTGTTAGTGTACCACCGGAATCTCACCCACGTCAACAGTCAAAAACTTGCTTCACTGGAACTATTACATCCCCTTACGTGGGCAAGTCCTAATATAGCACAGGGCCTACCTAGTGTCAACCGGTTTGGCCCCTATTCTGCTAGTGCGGCCTCACCTTTCCGACTTAGTTCTATCCATTAATAGCATTTCTACCAACCTTACCATTTATGCTATCTCAGGCTACCTTCTTGCAATAATTTAACAAATCCCGCTCCGAGTAGGCCTCCGTCCAGAGTTACGAAGGTGTCCGGAACTTCACCAACCACAATATTCTCCACCAGCGGCACTCTAGTGGCAATTTGGACCTCGGTACGCTGCCACGGCACGACAATCCGCACGGTAGAGGCCAGGTCCAGGTAAATCCGGTGCCTAGTCTGGTTAATCCCCGCCGCCTCAAACCTGTCCACCATCTCGATTTCCACTGCGCCCACGGGAATGATGCGCACCGGAATGCCAGGTCCATAGGTGGCTAATAGCTGGCTGCCAAGCACCTGACCGAGGGGAATCGAGAAGGCTTCCCGGTCCATATCGGCAATCGCCCGCTCCGATGCCATAGCAAATCCGGTAGCAAGCTCGTTGATCTTGATGGTGTTCGCCTGCATCATTACAATCCGGCCGTCCCGGTCCTTATGTACGTGTATCAAATCCTGATACTTGACACCGCTATCGGTAAGATGCTGGCGCACCGCTCCGTTCACCGTGAGCACCGCGGTCTGTACCGCCTTAGCTTTGGCAATAGCGACAATGCTCGAGGCGAGAGTGCGCTCCGCCACTACCACCGCAAGAGTTAAAATGATCAGGATCACAATCAAGCTGACCCTTGGGTTGCGGCGGCGTCTGAACACTGCACCCACTCCCCGAAAGCATACTATAAATATACTTATGTGCGAGCAGAGGGAATGATTCCGGAAAAGGGGACAGGCTACTTTTGTGGATAACTAGGGCCGGAAACGGCTACAGGACTTCTCCTCTGGATATCGCGAAAGGCTGTAAGCCTCGCGTCTATTAGGGTGCGAAGAAGTGCGGGGATCTTTTGTGCCAAAAAGTAGCCTGTCCCCCTTTTGGGGATAAGTTAGATTAGGTAGACCATTAGGGCGGTGGCTACGGAGAAGTAGATGGTGAGGCCGACGATGTCGTTGACGGTGGTGATGAAGGGTCCGGAGGCGACTGCGGGGTCGATGTTAAAGCGGCTGATGATAATCGGCACGATCGCCCCGACCAGGGTAGCCACGATCAAGGTCAGCCAGAGCGAGAACCCGATAACGAACCCCAAGACGATACTTTGCTGCCATATGGATGCGATCACGGCGATCGCTAAGCCATTTACCGTTCCCAGGATCAGCCCCACCCCGGCCTCTCTCCGCAGCAGGCGAAACACATCTTCGGTTTTGAATTCCCCTAGAGCCAGACCACGCACCACCAGCGCCAAGGACTGGGTGCCGGTGTTCCCCGCCATGTCGGCAATCATCGGGATGAAGATGGCCAGAATCACGACTGCTTCCAAGGTCTCCTCGAAGCTGGCAATAATACTTCCGGAAAGGATACCGATGAACAGTAGCAGTACCAGCCAGGGTAAACGCTTCCGAGCGGCAGCAACTGCACCCACACGCAGGTCGTCCACGGCTCGCCCGCTGATCGCGTTTAGGCGCGAAATGTCCTCAGTAGCCTCATCAGTGATAACGTCGATGATATCGTCAACGGTCACAATGCCCACCAGGGTTCCAGTCAGATCCACGACCGGAATGGCCAGCAGGTCGTACTGTTCGATCATCCTGGCCACGTCTTCCTGGTCATCGTTGACCTTGGCCGCGACCAAGTCCTGAATCATTAACTTTTCCACCCTGGTATCCGGCTCCGCCATGATCAGATCCCTGATGGACAGCACGCCCACCAGGTGTTCCTGTTCATCCACCACATACAAGTAATAGATGGTCTCGGCTTCACGGGACACCCGCCGCAGCTGTTCGAAAACCTCACTCACGGTGTTGTTTGCCGCCAGAGATACATATTCGGTAGTCATTATCGCACCGGCGGTCTGTTCCGGATAAGCCAGGAGCGAACGCAGTTCGTCGGCCTCTTCCATCCGTAACAGGGAAAGCAGTTCACGCTGGTGGTCCTGATCCAGTTCAGCTAAGAGATCCGTGGCGTCGTCAGACGACATTTCATCCAGGATCGGCGCCGCCTTCGCCGCACCGATCGCCACCAGCAGTTGCAGCCGTTCTTCGCGCTCAAGCTCCTGGAAGATGTCGGCCGCCATGGCGGTGGGTATCACTTCAAAGACACGAAGCTGGACTGCAGGGTCCAGGCGACGCAAGACTACAGCCTGATCATACGGACGCAGCCGCTTAAGGATCGAACCGACCTCGTCCGGTCTTCCGATGTTTAGAGTGGCCTTGAGCTCCCTGGCCACCGCCCGCCTGCGTCCGATCTTAATCCCTCCCGTTCGTCATTTAGGATTCTTTCCTTAATAACAAAGCCTGATGCAAAAGGGAAAGCGCCCCTTTTTTCGGGCGCTCTACAGTATCTCTTCTATATAGGTGCGGTACGGGCTATACGAGCCGCACGAACTTACGTCTCCCAACCTGGATGATCAAGTCACTGACCGGCTCAATTTCGGTATCTGCGTCCGTTACCTTCTCTTCGTCCACCTTCACCCCACCGCCTTTGATCAGGCGGCGCGCCTCACTGGTGCTGGATGCAAGACCGGCCAGAACCATCAGCTTGGGCAACCAGATGCGTCCGTTCGCCAGTGCCTCGTACGGCACCAGAAAGGTTGAAATATCAGTGGGCAGTTCGTGCTGTTGGAACACCTTCTTGAACTCGGCTTCTGCCTGCAACGCCGCTTCAATTCCGTGGAAGGCCTCCACGATGGTGCGGGCGAGCATCATCTTCGCGTCACGCGGGTGTAGCCGCCCCTCGGTGATGTCGCTCAATACGACCTTCACTTCATCCAAGCTCAGCGGAGTCACCAGCTCAAAATAACGCGACATCAGTTCGTCCGCCAGGGACATAATCTTGCCGTACATTTTCCCCGCCGGCTCGGTAATCCCCACGTAGTTCCCCAGGCTCTTGCTCATCTTCTGGACGCCGTCCAGTCCCTCTAAAAGCGGCGTGGTAATGGCGATCTGCGGCTCCTGACCGTACTCCTTCTGCAGAGTGCGACCCATCAGTAGATTAAACTTCTGGTCGGTACCCCCAAGTTCCACGTCCGCCTCCAAGGCGACCGAGTCGTACCCCTGCATCAACGGGTAAAAGAACTCGTGGATGCTGATCGGCAACTGGGAACGGAAGCGCTTTTCGAAGTCGTCGCGCTCCAGCATCCTAGCTACCGTGTATTTCGAAGACAGCTCAAGCACCTGGGCAAAGTTCAGCGGTGCCAGCCATTGGCTGTTGAAGACGATAGTTGTTTTGTGTGGGGAGAGGATCTTGAAAATCTGCTCCTCGTAGGTGCGGGCGTTGGCCAGCACCTCCTCCTCGGTGAGCTGCTTGCGGGTTTCCGATTTCCCGGACGGATCCCCGATGCGCCCCGTATAGTCCCCTAAAACTAGAAAAACCTGGTGTCCCAAGTCCTGAAATTGCTTCAGTTTTTGTAAAACCACGGTGTGCCCGAGGTGTATGTCCGGCGCCGTCGGGTCGAGCCCCAGTTTCACCCGGAGCGGCTTTCCAGTAGCCAGCGAACGGCGCAGTTTTGCCAGCAGTTCCTCTTCTGGGATGATCTCCACAACCCCGCGGCGAATGACCTCCAGTTGTGTTGCCAGATCCAAGATTATGCCTCCCATCACAGATACGGTAACGCTACCATGATCTAATTAAATCCGAATGACCCTTTGCAACGTCTTCTAAATTATAGCAGAGTGTTGCGGAAACGTGCAACGAGCCATATTTTTGCGTTTCTAATTTTCATTTCTGCTATGATATAATGCAAGACAAAGTAAGATTAGCCTGTAATTCTACGGGAGGAACCCATGCCTGAAAAGAAGAGACGGCCCAAAAAGAGACGGCAGTTAAACATCCTACGACTTACAGTCGTCTTGGTGGCCCTGGCGGTGTTCATCGGCGGCGGTGCCGCTTTCGGTATGTTAGTACTCAGCCTGAAAGACATCCCCGCTTTTGACGTCAATGCCCTACAACCGAACAATGCCACCCTGATCTACGACCAAAACGGGGAGCTGATTGCAGAGATCGGTATCGAGAAACGGATTCCGATCTCCATCAATGACGTGCCTCCGCACGTGAAGAAGGCTTTCCTGGCTGCCGAGGACAACTCCTTCTACCAGCACCACGGCGTCGATATCCGTGCCATTGCCCGCTCCGTCTGGGTGAATGCGACTACCGGTTCCCGGGTCGGCGGCAGCACGCTAACCCAACAGTTGGTCAAGAACGTTTTCCTGACCCCGGATAAGGCATACAAGCGCAAGATCCAGGAGGCATTTCTGGCAGTCCAGGTGGAACGCCACTATTCCAAGGACGAAATCTTTCAGATGTACCTAAACTGGAACTTCTTCGGCGAGCACGCTTACGGCATTCAGTCCGCTGCCTCTACTTATTTCGGGAAATCAGTTCAGGAGCTCAATATCGAAGAAGCAGCAATGCTGGCCGGCCTGCTCCAGGCGCCCTCTTACTACTCCCCATACCAGAACTACGATGCCGCAACGCAGCGTCGGAACACTGTTCTGGGAATGATGTACCGGTTCGGCCACATCACCGAAGAACAATACGAGGCCGCCAAGGCGAAGCCAATCGAACTGAGTGACACCACCCCGGCGGATCGCCAGTATCCCTATCCCTATTTCATTGACTATGTTACCGAGCAGCTCGTCGCCAAGTATGGAGAGGCCACCGTCTTCCGTGAGGGCCTGAAGGTCTACACCACTCTGGATCCCAAGGTCCAAGATGCGGCCGAAGCGGCCTTCGCCAATAACAACAACTTCCCAGGGTCTACCCGGGACGGCAAAGACACCCTGCAGCCGCAGGGCGCTGCGGTATTCCTCGACCCGCACAACGGCCACATCAAGGCCATCGTCGGGGGCCGTGAACACACCCAGCGCCGCCAGTGGAACCGGGGCACCCGTGAGCGCAGGCAGCCCGGCTCCGCCTTTAAGCCGATCATCGCCTACGGTCCGGCGATTGAGCATCTCGGAATGGGTCCGGCCACGATCTATGACGATGTCCCCATCAAGTACCCGAAGTGGGAGCCCGTCAATTACGACGGCATCTTCCGGGGTCTGGTCACCATGCGTACCGCAGTGACCTGGTCGGTCAACATGCCGGCGATTAAGGCTCTGGAATACGTGACCCCGTCCCGTGGCGTCGACTTTGCACTGAAGCTCGGTTTCTCCGAGAAACTCCTGGACGACCGTCACAACCTGGCCATCGCCCTGGGCGGCCTGACCCACGGCGTCACCCCGCTGGAAATGGCCGGTGCCTACGGCGCTTTTGCGAACCAAGGGGTGTATATCGAACCCACCGCGATCACGATGGTGAAGAACAACCGGGGAACGGTGATCGAGGAAATCGTCCCGATTAAGGTTCGGGCAATGAAAGCAACCACCGCCTACCTGATTACCGATATGCTCCGAACCGTCGTAACCCAGGGCACAGGCACCAGAGCACGGATGGGCAACCGTCCCGTCGCCGGCAAGACCGGCACCACCGACAAACGTGAAAACATCTGGTTTGCTGGGTACACCCCGGAGCTGGTCGGAGTGGTCTGGATCGGGCACGACGACCAGAATAAGTCTCTACCGGTCGGTGCCTACGGCGGTGTGTTCGGTGCTCAGATCTGGCACGAAGTGATGACCAAAGCCCTTGCGGGCGTCCCCGTTCGGAATTTCCCGCAACCGGGCGGGCTGGTCACCGCCACGGTAGACTCCAAATCCGGACTCCTGCCGGGTCCGCGGACACCGCAGGAGCACCAGGTTTCCGACCTGTTTGAAAGGGGCACCGTCCCGACCGAAATGGACAGCTCGCACGTCCTGGTTGAGATCTGCCCGGAGACCGGCCTCTTAGCCAGCGAGTTTTGTCCCGAGCGGATTACCAGTGTCCGCGTGGATGTGGGCTATGAGGTGCCGGACTTTGTAAACGACTTTAGCATTCGGCTCCCCACCAAGACCTGCGACCTACACGACGGAAGTATCCTGCCCGGGTTCCCACCCTTCCTGGGAGACGATGATGATCCCATCCCGCCTGGCAACGGCGAGCCTAGGGAACCCTGGGAGCCGCAAGACCGCAACGGAGGTAACAATGGTCGGCTGATTCCCCTTTAGCAAGGGCACCCCTACCCTCTTACATAATGCTGTCCTGGCTCTGTTTCACCGCCCGGTCGATCTCGGCCTGCAGTTCCGCAGGCAGCCCTTCCATCTGCACGTTCAAGAAGCCGCGCACGATCGTGGAAGTGGCCTCTTCCTCACTCAATCCCCGGGCCATCAGGTATTCAATTTCCTCCGGGGCGATCTTTCCGACCGCCGCCTCGTGCGACATCTCGGCACCGGCCACCCTGGCCTCCAGTTCCGGAATGGCGTGGATGATGCCCTCCTTCGACAGGATCAGCCCGTGACACTCCAGGTGTGCCTTGACGCCGGGCGCATCGCCGCGCAGGTGTCCCCGGTTTATGATATCGCCACCGGTGGTCAAGGCCCGGGCGATGATTTCAGCCCTGGTATTCGGAGCCTCCAGGTACACCCGCGAACCGACGTCCATCTTTACCCCCGGCTGCGCCACCAGAATGCTGTGCGAGCGAACCAGTGCGCCGGGACCGACCAGTCTGGTCAGGGGATTCATCTTCAACTCCTGCACCGGATGCATGCAAACGAAGTTCGAGAGAAACGCACCCCCTTCCTCCACGATCATCCCGCTCCGGGGGTGCACATACATGTCCTCACCCCAGTTGTGGATCATGGTGAAGGTCAGTTTGGCGTTCTTCTTCACGTAAAACTCGGAAATCCCCAGGTGCATCCCGGTCCGGACGGCGTGGCCGCTGGCGCACCCGGTGATAATGTTCAGCTCGGCCCCTTCCTCGACAATAATGATGTTGTGCACGGCCTGGGCGAACCCGTTCTCGGCGATGTACAGGCTGGCCTGCACCGGCTGCGTAGACTTAACCCCGGGAAGGGCGCGAATGAAGTATCCGTGCCGTGAGTGCTCATGGGCATAAGCGGTGTATTCGTCGGTTTCGGGAGACACGGTTCTCCAGTAATAGTCCATCAGCCAGTCGTACCGGGACACCGCTTCCTCGGTACTCATTACCTCCACGCCGGGCTGCTGGACACCACAGTGCACGACGGAATCATCCATCTGCATAAAGGTTCCGGAACGGTCCACACCGGCGAAATCGATGCCGGTCTGTACCAGCCGGTTCCGATCCAGGATGTCCAGTACCTGCAGAGAGTCCATATAGGCACGTTTCGGTGATTCTTTCTTAAAAAACTGCGGCAGTACTTTCTTATCACTCATAATCCGACTCTCCTTCAGTTCTCTGGCCTAATAACGGATGCTCCGGCATCAGGAGCAGGTCTGCGAACACCGCACACACTCGCCATACCCGATCTTTTGAATACAGCCGAAGAGTTCCCGGGGGTTCCCCATACAGGAGAGCCGTCCGTCAAAGAGCACGTGTCCGACATCCGGGTTGACATAGTTCAGGATGTGTCCGGTGTGGGTAATCACCAGGCCGGACTTCCGGCGCAACTCCCGCTTCCGGCGCGGACAGAGGGCATTATCGTTCAACCCGTCACGATCCAGGAGCTGGTTGATCGATTCCCCAATCAAAGCGATATTCTCAACGTCTACCCCGGACTCCGGCTCGTCCAGGAGCACCAGATCCGGATCCTGGGCCATCAACTGCAGGAGTTCGGAACGCTTCAGCTCGCCTCCTGAGAAACCATGGTTTACTTCACGGTGCATAAACTTAGCAAAATTTAGACGCTCCGGCAGCTCTTTCGGAACCTCACGCCCCTGACCGCAGATTCGGATCATATCCTCCATCGGAAGGCCCTTGATCGTCGGCGGACGTTGGAACATCAGGCCGATTCCAAGGAGCGCCCGCTCATGCACGGGCTTGTGCGTGATGTCCACGTCCTTGAAAATAATCTCTCCGTCCAGTATCTGATACCTGGCGAAGCCGGAGATAGCCCCCAAAAGAGTGGACTTGCCAGACCCATTCGGGCCGAATAAGACGTGTGCCTCTCCGTCATTAATCACCAGGTTGATGTCTTCCAGAATCACCTTCCCGGCCACCGCCACCTTCAGACCGTTAATCTCTAGCATGACTGTCCTCCGTTAACAAATAGTCGCCACATAGCTGTTCTGTGGTACGCCCAGGGCCCGCGCCACCGGCGCGCACTTGGCCATCAGCACGTGAAAAACGGGTGGCCGCTCCTCAATCTCCGGGAGGGTCTCGTAGTAGCCCATCCCTTTGGCGAGGATCAGATCCACACCGTAAAACAATTCCCTGAACCGCTCCGAAGCCGCCCCCAGATCCAGTCCCGGCGTGTCGGTGCCTGTAGTTGCAATATTCTTCATTTTTCCCGCTAACCCTGCCTGTTCAAGCTCAATCATCGTCAAATCGTTTTGCACCGGGGATTCCTTCACAGTGTAATATGTTTCGGCGTACTTTTCCAGTTCCCGTATCAGCCCGAGATCGAAGTAGCATTCCGAAGCGTTGTCCGCCAGATAGAGGATCCGGCGGCAGTCAGCCAGCCGGGCAATGAACTCGGCCGTCTGATCCAAGTAGAACTCCACCGGTGACTTCATATCCCGGGCTACCGTCTCGGAATCCTTGAAGAAGTCTACGGCGTTACCCAGCGCCGCCACCTTGATCAGGTCGGGCAGGTCGCCGCCGAAACGCCGCTGGACAGAGGAGATCATCCGGGCCGCCAGACCCATTTCCTGAGCCTTTATTCGATGGAAAGGGTCTTTATCCCCGGCGGTTTCTCTGATCACCCGCTGCGCTTCGCCCGCGATCTGCGTAGGAATACAGTTCTTCGGATAGTCACGTTCCAAAACGGCTATTCCGGCCCGCCGGGCCTTTTCCCGGCGTTCTTCGTCGGTCCTGGCCTGACTCGCCGTCTTTTGAATCAAGTTCTCCAGGCATCCGTAGCACTCATCAGAAGTGCGCATTCTTTCCCCCCTAGGTAAAAAGGGGAGCGTCCCCTTTTTAGAATTCTACCACGGTTACCCCTATCCCGCCTTCGCCAGCCTCCCCGAGACGGAAGCTTTTCACCCGGGAGTCGCCGCGCAGGTGCTCGGTTACCGCCGCCCGCAGCACTCCAGTACCCTTGCCGTGGATCAGGTGCACTCGCTCCACGCCCGAGAGGACGGCGTCGTCCAGATATTTGTCCATTTCGTTAAGGGCTTCCTCGGCCCGCATCCCGCGCATATCCAGCTCGGACTTGAAGTCCATGACCTTCTGTAAGGCCATCTGACCGGTGGTTCCGCGCATCGGTTCCGGAGTTCGGGCAGCGGTGCGCAGCCGGAGTTCCGCAAAGGGCAGGTTCAGCCGGATACTACCCGCCTGAACCACGGCCTCATCACCTTTAGTGGAGACCACCTGACCATCCTGGTTAAACCGCGGGATAAACACCGTCTCACCCGGCTTTAGTGCAGTCGGCGGAGTACCCCCACCAACCGGGGCCGGGCGCTCCGGGATCCCCCCGGTCAGCTGGTTAATCCGATCTCGGGCTTCGTGGATACCCTGCTCACGCGTGCGATTAGAATCCTGCTTGATCTGTTCCCGCAGTTCGCGGATGATCGCTTCGCCTTCTTGGCGGATCCGGCGCACCTGTTCGTGAGCTTGCTCCACCGCCTTCTCACGGATGGCCTGCTTCTTCTCCAGAAACTTCGCCAGTTCGGCGTCATACTTATCCTTTAGCACCTCGGCCTCGCGTCGCAAAGCCCGGGCCGCCTCCCGATCCCCTTCGCCCTGCTGTTGGGTGAGTTCAAGGTTCTTTAGCAGGTCCTCGGCCCGGTGCTGGTCCACAGTTAAGTATTCCCGCGCTCTCCCCACAATAGTGCCGGGCAGCCCCAGCCGGGAAGCAATTTCAAAGGCGTTGGACCGTCCCGGACGGCCGATTACAATCTTATAGAGCGGTTCCAGGGTCACGTTATCAAACTCAACGCTCCCGTTCTCCACCCGTTCGTTATTCGTAGCGAAATGCTTAAGTTCACTGAAATGGGTCGTGGCTACCGCCTTCGCCCCCCGGGCCAGAAGCTCCTCCAGGATCGACTGAGCCAGGGCGGCCCCTTCCGTGGGATCGGTGCCGGTGCCTAATTCGTCGATCAACACCAGGCTATCCGCGGTCACGTCCCGTACGATGTGCACGATGTTGCGCATATGGGAAGAGAAAGTGCTCAGGGAGTCCTCGATGCTCTGCTCATCCCCGATATCCGCAAATACCCGGGTAAACAGGCCGATGGCACAGTCCTCCATCGGCACCTGCAGCCCGGCCTGCACCATCAGGACGGTGAGCCCGACCGTTTTCAAAGCTACGGTCTTACCTCCGGTGTTCGGCCCGGTAAGCACCAGAATATCGAAGTCCTCTCCCACCCGGCAGGTAATCGGCACCGCATCACCCGGGATCAGGGGGTGCCTGGCCAGGCGAAACCGCAAGTGCACACCCGGCTCAATCACCGGCGGAACTGCCTTCAATTGCAGACTGAAACGACCCTTGGCCATAGTGAAGTCAATATGGGCCAGGATGTCCACCGAGCCCAAAGTCTCCGGCGCCACGGCCCCAATCAGGGCCGAGAAATCTGCCAGGATCCGGTAGACTTCTTGCTTCTCCGCGGCTTCCAGGCGGCGGATCTCGTTGTTCTTTTCCACGACCGCCATCGGCTCTACAAAGAGAGTGGCCCCGGAAGCGGACTGGTCGTGCACCAGACCGGGAACCTCTCCGCGGTACTCGATCTTCACCGGTACCACGTACCGGCCTTCCCGGATGGTGATGATGTTGTCCTGCAGGTACTTTTGCGTGGTGTGGGAGCGCACCATCCGGTCGAGCGTCTCTTTCACCTGCTGACGAGCACGCAGCAGCCGCCTCCGGATGTCGCCGAGCTGCGCCGAAGCGGCATCGGCTAGTTCCCCTCCGGGCATAATCGCCTCCAGGATCCGCTTCTCCAGTTCCGGAGACGGACTCATCACCCGGGCCCATCCGGCCAGCAGCGGGTATTTCTCGACCCGGGCGGAAAAAAAGTTCCGCACCAACCGGATCGCCCGTAGCGTCCTTCCTACATCCAGGACGCTCTCGGCCTCCAGAACCAAGCCCCGTTCCGCTCTCTTCAGGGGCTCCCGGATATCCGGCCAAACGTTAAACTCGGCCGCCGGCTCCAGGCGCAGTACGCGCGCCGCCTCCTCGGTTTCCGCCTGCAGACGGACCACCTCGTCCGTATCCGCCACCGGCACTAGGGCCTGGACCAGTTCTCGGCCGGGCTCAGAGGCGCAGTGACGGGCCAGGCGTTCCGTAATCTTGTCCCATTCCAGGCGTTTCAGAGTTCCCTGATCGGCTATCGTCAATGCTATAGCACCCCGCGAAAATAATGTCCGGTGGTAATTCCGGACGGACTCAGCAGGCGCAGGCGCTCCTTGGCCTCTAACGCCGCAAAGCTGTCCAAACGCGCCGCCTTATCGAGCACCGTGCGGTAGACCCGCGTCGCCGTACCGATGTATACGGCATCCTTGATCCGCCCTTCGATGCGCAGGCTGGTGATCCCGGCCTCAAGCAGGGCCGGTACCTGTTCCACCACGCAGAGGTCCTTCGGGTTGAAGATGTGCATCCGGCAGGCCACGTCTGTCCCGACCGGGAAGAGTTCATCCTTCCGGTCGCGCAGGAAGAAGCGCTGTCCCTTCCGGCAAACTCCCTGACAGCGTCTGTTTTCGCCGTCCAGCAGGCTGCCTGGGACACAATACTCCGTAATCATCATCGGTACCGCCCCTTGCACCAGCGTCTCCAGCTTGATTCCATTCTTCCTCAGCTCGCGCACCTGCTCAATGGTCATCTCCGGAGACAGGGTTACCCGCTCCACCCCGGAGCGGGCCAGCAGAGCCACGGTTTCACTGTTAAAGATATTCAGCGGGAAGTCCGCAGCCACCTTCAAGCCGTGCCCGGAAAAGTGCCCCAACAGTCCCAGATTGGTGACCATCACCCCGGAGATATCCCCAGAGACCGCCTCGAAGAGCGCCTCCCATTTACCAAACTCAGAAGCGCGCAGGATGCGCGGGAAAGAGAAATAGAGGGCCGTTCCCCGCTTCCGGCACAGTTCGGCTGCTTCGAGGATCTCCTCGCGTCTGGGGATGGTCGCCCGGCCCAGGGAGTCCCCCGGGAAATAGACGATGTCCGCCCCCCCGTCCGCCGCCGCCTTTACTCCGTCCAGGTCGGTGGTCGTCACCGCCAGCTGCGCCTTGCCGGGCAGGGCAGGAGCCGCAGGCCGCTTGCGCCGTCCGGCCCACTCTGCGAGTTTGGCCTCGGCTTCACTGACCACCGCCGAGTCGGGCAACCGTTCAGCGATACGCCGTTCTTCCAGACGACTCAGGGCCTCCCGCCGCAGTGCATTCAGCTCACCCAGTGGAACCAGCACCTCGCCCTCGATCTCAGCCCGGACCTCATCCGCCGTAAAGGGCGTGTTTCCGAGGCGTTCCATCTGGGCGGCGATCACTTCCGGGGTCAGCGGCCGGTTCAAGGCCGGCACCGCCAGTACCGTCCCCCGGACATGCACCTTCCGATCGGCCCGGTCTTGGACTTCCAGTTCCACCGGAGCCCCTTCCCGGACCCGCACACTGAACACCAGCGGGATGCGCCGCTGTTCCCGGGACGAAGAAAAGGTCTCCCGCGCCCGGCGCACCATCTCCGCATCCAAAACCTTAAAGGCCCGATCCCCGGCCCGAATCCGCCCCTGAGCCGGGAAGGAGGCCAGTTGCCCGGCCCCGCCGGAATCCGCCGTCTTCCCGTTGATGCGCAGGTCGCTGACCGTCACGGCGATGCGCCCCCCAACCTTCACCCAGAAGTCCACGATATCCCCCTCGGCCAGGGGACCGTCCAGAGCAATCTCCACCCGGCGTTCAGCCGGCAAAAGCCGTTTCACGCGGCCGACCGCGATACCGCGGTTATTCGATCGGGTATAGTTCATCAGTTCACGCCCGGCCCGCCCGAACAGGTGCCCGGTGGTAAACCCCCGGTTGAAGGCCTGGGCCAGGGTGCGCTGTTCCTCTCCCGAGACATAGTACTTACCGGTTAGCGCCCGATCCAATAGCTTGCGGTAGACAGATACCACCACTGCTACGTACTCGGCTCGGCGCAGGCGGCCTTCGATCTTGAAGGCGTCCACACCGGCGTTGATCAGATCCGGCAGGTGGGCACTCAAGTTTAAGTCCCGGGGGCTCAACAGGTAGTTCCCCGTGACCTCCGTCTCCACCGGCCTGCCCCCTTCACCCACCAGTGCGTAGGGCAGGCGGCAGGGCTGGGCACAGCGCCCGCGGTTGCCGCTTCTCCCCCCGATCAGGCTGGACATCAGGCACTGTCCGGAGTAACTGAAGCAGAGCGCCCCATGGATAAAGGTCTCAACCTCCAAGCCGCCCTCGCTCCGCAGGAGACCAATCTCCTCCAGGGTCAGCTCCCGCGCCGGGACGACCCGTTTGAAGCCAAGTTCCTTTAAGTACTGCGCCCCCTTGACGTTATGCACCGTCATCTGGGTACTGGCGTGCAAAGGCAGCCCGGGCATCAGAGCCCGAGCCACCGCGGCTAGACCGAGGTCCTGCACGATGACACCGTCCACACCCAACCGGTGCAGCGACTCCAGCAGGCGGACGGCGTCTTCCAACTCCGTATCCGAAATGAGGATATTGACCACAACGTACACCCGAACATCACGGACGTGGGCATACTCCACGGCACGGGCCAGGCCCTCGGCATCGAAATTGTCGGCCGACTGCCGGGCGTTAAACGACTGAGCACCCAGGTAGATCGCATCGGCCCCGTTTTGCACGGCGGCCACCAGGGCGTCCCAATTTCCGGCCGGCGCCAGCAGCTCAGGCCTGTGTTCCATCAAGCGAAAACCTCCAAGCACTTAGACTTAACTGCGGCGGTCCACCCGCAACAGTCCGGCGCAAGGCACGGACTCCACGCCCCGCTCGGCTAACCGGTCGAGCAGGAGGTTCATCCCGAGGGAGTCACTGGCTATGTGCCCGGCGATAATCACGTTAATGTGGTTCTTCTCGGCCTCCTTGCGATGCTTCTCACCGATGTGCATCACTACGATCGTTCCTACGCCTGCGGTCGCCAGCTTGCTGTAGGCGTCTTCCGAGCCGCCCGTACCACCCGTCATATCCACCCAAACCTTACCCGCTTTGCGCTCCGGGCTCCCGATCACGATAAAGGGACCGGCGTTCAGGCGGACCGCCTGGGCATACTCGGGCTGTTCCTTCAGGATCTTAACGATATCCTTCAGCGTCTCCGGCTGCCGCTCGTCTATAATCTTCTGCAGGAAACTGACCACCTGATTGTCCGCTGGGGTGTGTACGCACATCATGGGGATGTCCAGTACCCGCGCCGCGTCCACCGCCCGATTGTGGTTCAACGGCATCAGCCCCCTGCGCACCTCGCTGATCCGTGAGGACATAATCCCCTGAGCCACGTTGATCGGCACTCCGTAGTTCGCCAGGACATCCTCTTGCAGGTGCATCACGTCATGGAGCGCCGCCAGGGCCTTGCCCTCCGGATGGTGGGAGATGATCAGATCGATTTTTTGGCCCTTTTCACTCAGCCGGTCGGCCAAAACCACTTCCCCGACCTCCATGTCCACCCCCACCAGGACCGACGCGACCTCGTGCCCCGGGTCACCGTAGAGGATGCGCGTGTCGCTGTAAGGATTGGAGAGTTTGTCGGTATCAAACTCTTCACGCTCATCTGCCTTCAGTTCCTCGTACTTCTGACGCGCCTTCTCCAACTCTTTTTCCACGGTCTCGCGCCCGCGCGGGTCCACATCGATCCCCCGCTGCACTACCAACTCGTATATTTCCTGAAGCTTCATTCACCCATCTCCTTCCGTAATCCGCCCTTAGGCTATCCTTAGTATGCCTAATCCACCCAGTTTTTTCACACCCCGAATAGGGGTCTGAAAACAAGAAAAAGGCCGTCTCGGGTCGCCAAACCCGCTTCGGCCCTGCTCTCTTCAACAATCAGGCGCTTTCGTCCTTTTCAATCAGCTGCACCAGGCTGTCGTAACTCTCCTGCAGCTTCGCCAACTCATCGGCGAGGTTGATCGCGGTCAGGATCGCCGCCTTATGCAGCGGCAGCCGGGCGTTTCGGGTGAGGAGCTCGTCGATACGGTCGTCTACATCTTTGGCAAGGCTCTGCACATACTCCACCGGCAGGTCCGCCTTAAGTACATATTTTTCTCCGGCGATCAGCACGTCCACCCGGGTCGCGTTCGCGGTCTTGGCCACAGCCTGTTCTCCCCCTTTAGAATCACTCTCTATTTTCGGAGCGTGGCACCGGTATGCTCGGTCAACAGCTGCACGATGGCCTCAAGGTAGCCATTTACCGCATCATCCGTCAGGGTGCGGTCCGGGGCCTGGAAGCGCAGTGCAAAGGCCAAGCTGCGGTAGCCCTCTCCCACCTGCTTACCCTGGTAGACATCAAACAGGTTTACCTCCTGTAGCAGCGGCCCTCCGCCTTTCTGAATCAGGGTGACCACGTCTTGCACCGGAACCGCGGCCTGGATCACAAAGGCCAGATCGCGCTCCACACTCGGATAGCGCGGAAGCCCCTCGTAACGCTTCACCGTTTCCCGGTCCAACCTGATGATCTGGTCGAAGTCCAGTTCGCAGGCCACAGAACCGGCAGGCAGTTCAAAGGATTCAATTACGTCGGGATGGAGCTCGCCCATCACCCCTAAGACCGTGTCACCGGCTTTCACCCAGGCCGCACGCCCGGGGTGGAATGAGGGGTGCTCCCCGGCGGGTACATACTCAAACGGGGGCAGACCGATCTTCTGCGCCACCGTCTCCAGCACACCCTTCAACTGGTAGAAGTCCAAAGGCCGCTTGCTGAGATTCCAGCCATCCGGCGTCCCACCCATCATGGCGATCACCAGGATCAGGCGCTCCTCGGGAAGCACATCGTCTCCCCGGGGCCGGAACACCGTCGCCACCTCGAATAACGCAGCGTCCACATTGCGCCGGTGGTAGTTGCGGGCAAGGGTCTCCAAAAGCCCTGGGAACAGGAGGGTGCGCATCACCGACTGATCCTCGCTGAGCGGGTTCTGCAAAGGTAGGGTATCCCGCAGGGCGTGATCCGCCGGGAGACCGAGGCGGTCAAAAACCCCCGGGTGTACAAAACTATAGGTGACCACTTCGGTCAGACCACAGGCGGCCAGGAGTCCCCGGAGCTGGTTTAAGAGCATCTGCTCCGGCGTCCTGAACCCCGGCGTGGCCGCCCCGTAGGGCAGCGTGTTCTCAATCCGGTCGTAACCGTAAATCCGGGCCACCTCTTCAATCAGGTCGATCTCCCGCATCACGTCTGGCCGGTGACCGGGCACGGATACCAAAAATCCCTCGTCGGCCTCGCGTGGAGCGAACTCCAGCTTATGCAGAATGCGAGCGCTATCGGCCCGCGGTACGGAAACCCCAAGGATTTGATCCACCCGTTCCGGACGGACCAGAATGGTGCGCGGTACGTACGGTGCGGGGTAGTTGTCCACCGCACCGGAAACGGCCTTGGCCGCACCGATCCGTTCCAGCAATTCCACCGCCCGGTTGGCCGCCCGCAGGCAACCATCGGGGTCGATCCCCTTCTCAAAGCGGAGCGAAGCTTCCGAACGGAGCCCCAACTCCCGCGCCGTGCGCCGAATGGAAATCGGATTGAAATAGGCCGACTCCAGGAGCACCGTCCGGGTCTCATTCGTTACCTCGGAGTCCAGGCCCCCCATCACTCCGGCGATGCCGATCGCCACCTCCGGGTCCGCGATCAGGAGCATCTCCGGTGTCAGCTGCCTTTTAGCCCCGTCCAGGGTCACCATCCGTTCGCCGGGTCTAGCCCGCCGCACAATCACGTGCCCGCCGGTCACCCGGTCAAAGTCAAAGGCGTGCATCGGCTGACCCAGTTCCAGCATCACGTAGTTGGTCACATCCACAATGCTGCTGATCGGCCGCACACCCAACGCCGTCAACCGCTGCTGCATCCAGGGCGGCGACGGTTCGATCTTCACATCTTTAAGCATCCGCGCCACGTAGCGACCGCACAACTCTGGGTCCTCAATGTCGATCCGGACCCCTTCGATGGCACTTCCCGTCGGCGGCAAGCCGGTCACCGGCCTCAATTCGGTATCGAAGATAGTGGCCACTTCCCGGGCCACCCCCAGGATCGAGAGGCAATCACTTCGATTCGGGGTTAAATCCATGTCCAGGATGCTGTCGTCCAGCCCGAGCAGCGGCTTTACATCCACCCCCACCGGCAGATCCGGGGGGAGAATCAGGATCCCCTCGTGGTCATCCCCGATTCCGAGTTCATCGGCCGCACAGAGCATCCCGCTCGAGGGCACGCCGCGAAACTTGGCGCGCTTAATTACCAAACCGCCGGCCAGTCTCGCCCCTGCCAGGGCCACCGGGACGATGTCGCCGACCTGCATGTTGTTTGCTCCGGTCACGATCACGGCCGGTTCGCCCCGTCCGGCGTCCACCTTGCAGATCACCAGGCGGTCAGCATTCGGATGTCGCTTGATCTCCAAAACACGACCGGTATGAACCCCCTCGATCTCCCGACCGGGTTCATCCACCGCCTCTACGGCCACGCCGACCAGGGTCAGCCGGTCGGCCAGTTCCACTGCCGAAACCGGTACATCCACATATTCTTTAAGCCAATTTAATGAAACCCGCACTTAAGGGGGCCCCTCCTTTTTCACGCTAGAACTGAGCCAAAAACCGCATATCATTGTCAAAGAAAAGCCGCATATCGTCAATGCCGTATTTCAGCATGGCAATCCGCTCGATCCCCATCCCGAAGGCAAACCCGGTTACCTTTTCAGAATCGTACCCGGACATTTCCAGCACCCGGGGGTGGATCATGCCCGCCCCCAGAATCTCCAGCCAGCCGGTATGCGAGCAAACCCGGCAGCCGCCGCCGCTGCAAATCACGCAGGAGATATCCACCTCCGCGGACGGTTCCGTGAACGGAAAGAAGCTCGGCCGGAAACGCATCTTCGTCTGCGGGCTGAACATCTGTTGGGCAAAAACAGTCAGGGTGCCCTTCAGGTCGCCGAAGGTGATCCGCCCGTCGACTGCAAACCCTTCCACCTGATGAAACATCGGGGAGTGAGTAGCGTCATCGTCTTGACGGTACACACGACCCGGAGCGATGATCTTCAGAGGCACACGGGGTGCCGTCTTCTCAAAGGTGTGCACCTGAACCGGTGAGGTGTGAGTGCGCAGGAGGACATCCGGCCCGAAGAAGAAGGTGTCCTGCATGTCCCGCGCCGGGTGATCCTTCGGGAAGTTCAGCGCCTCAAAATTGTAGTAGTCCGTTTCCACCTCGGGTCCCTCAACAATGGCATAGCCCAACCCCAGGAAGATGTCCTCGATCTCCTCCCGGATAATCGTCAGGGGATGCTTGGTACCCAGAAGCTGCCTGGTCCCGGGCAGAGTCACGTCGATCCGCTCGGTTTGCAGGCGAACGACCTTCTCTAGCTCCTTAAGCGTCCCGGCCCGTACCGTTAGTGCACCCTCGATCCGCACCTTGACCTCGTTCGCCGCTTTCCCGACCAGGGGGCGCTCCTCCGGAGAAAGGCTGCCCATCCCTCTCAGCACCTGGGTTAGAATTCCCTTCTTGCCCAGATACCTGATGCGCAGCTCTTCCAGTTGCTCCAAGCTATCTATCCGGGCCAGAGAGGATTCGATTTCTTGGGCGATTGCTTCCAGTCTCTCTAGCATTGGTTTACCAAATCCCCCTTTTTCTTCTCTGTTTCTAGTCTAACCCCCCGAATTCCTTTCAATATGGTATCACCCGCCAAAAAAATGGCCAAAAAAGAGGAACGCCGTTAAGGCGCTCCTCCCAAGATTCAATTCGCTTTAAGGTCTTAGCTTAACCCTTCATCTTTGCCAGGCGGGCGTTCACATCATCCCAGTTCACCAGATTCCACCAGGATTCCACCCAGGCCGCACGCTTGTTCTGGAACTTCAGGTAGTAGGCGTGCTCCCAGACGTCACACACCAGCAGCGGGGTCACGCCCCAGATCGCCAGATCCTGGTGTTTCTCGGCCACCATGATCTCCAGCCTGTCGGCGTAGGGGTTCCAGGCCAGAACCGCCCAGCCGGATCCTTCCACGGTCACGGCTGAAGCCGAAAAGTGCTTCTTAAAGGGCTCAAATCCGCCGAAGTCTTGGTCAATTTGTCCAGCCACTGCGCCGGTCGGCACCCCGCCGCCGTTCGGAGACATGTTATTCCAAAACAGGGTGTGCAGGATGTGGCCGGCTCCGTGAAAGGCCAGTTCCCGCTCCCAGTGCTTGACCAAGGCAAACTCACCCTTTTCCCGGGCTTCGGCCAGCTTCGCCACGGCGTTGTTCAGCCCGTCCACATAAGCCTTATGGTGCGCATCGTGGTGTAACCGTACCGTCTCGGCGTCATAGTGCGGCTCCAAGGCCTCGTAGGCGTAAGGCAACTCCGGAAGTTCGTACTTCAAAGTATCAGCCTCCTCATTTCGTTTCGTAAGCAATATCTATCCGACCTTACTAGATTATACCAGAAGTGCCAGCCGGATATTGTCGTCTAGATCACTATTTCGATACATTTTATCGTAATCCACCTTAATAAAACAAAAAATCGTCCCGTAGGACGATTTCAACAGCTGACAATCGGAGGATTCTAGTGTAGCACCAGTCTTCTGTACAACATATAAGCCTTCACCGAACCGGTCGTTTCGAAAAGCCTCCAAAAAAACTCAGCTGTTAAATGCATTCGGTCACAACCTTTCAAATTCTTGGAGACCTTACGGCGATTATATCACAAGGCCAAATCTAACACAAGGAACTTTTGGCCCGTTGACGCACGGCCTCGTAGATCAAAAGGGCTGTGGCGACGCTTACGTTAAGCGATTCCGCCCTTCCAGGCATGGGAATACAAACCATGGTATCTACGACGGTTTTCAGCTCCGATCCGACCCCCCTGGTCTCATGTCCGACCGCCACCGCCGTCGACTTCGTTAAGTCGCAGTCATACAGGGAACGCTCCCCCTTAGGGTCCCCGGCCAGTATTTGAAAGCCGTGTTCCTTGAGTCCTCCGACCAGTTCGGACGGGTCAACCTGCTCCGCGATCGGCAGGTGAAAGATAGAGCCTGCTGTGGACCGCACCACTCGCGGATGGTACAGATCCACGGTATCTTTCAGCAGAACCACCCCGGTGACCGCACAGGCATCCGCCGTACGGATGATGGTACCCAGGTTTCCTGGATCCTGAATCCCGTCCACCACCAGGACCAGCGGCACTCCACCCCGGTCGGCCAGCACCTCGTCTAAACCGATGGCCGCCTTGTGCACCAAAGCGAGCACCCCCTGAGGGGTCTCGGTGCCGGCCAACTCAAGCATCAAGGCCTTCTCCACTGACCACAGGCTCACTCCCCGGTCCAAGGCTTGAGTCGCCAACGCCGCAGTCCGGGGCTCGCCCAAGGCCTCGGGCGTGAATACCAGCACCTCGACCGCAAAGCCGGCCGTGAGCGCTTCCTCCACCACCCGTACTCCCTCCACCAGGAATTTTCCTTCCCGGTCGCGGTGCTTGCGGTGTTGGAACTGCCGGAGGTACTTTACCTTCGGATTATGCCGGGAAGTGATCTTAAACACGTGCCCTAGGCTCCCTCAAAACGCTGCAACCGGTCCGTCCGGCCGATGGTGACCAGGACGTCCCCTTCCTGGATGACCGTCTTGGCTCCGGGCGCAATGAGCACCTCTTTGCCACGCCGGATAGCCAGCACGGTGGCCCCGTATTTCACCCGCATTCCGGTCTCCACCAGCGTTTTCCCGATGAACTGCGGGGCCGCCGCAAGTTCCAGGATGCTGAAGTCCGGGGAGAGGTCGATTTGATCCAGGATATTCTTGGAGACCAGGCCTCGAGCCACCCGCACGCCCATGTCCCGTTCTGGAAAGACCACCTTGTCCGCGCCGACCCGAGCCAGCACCCGGCCGTGCAGGTCCGTACGGGCCTTGGCCACGACGTTCGGCACGCCCAGTTCCTTCATCATCACCGTACACAGGATGCTGGCCTGCATGTCTTTGCCGATGGCTACGATCACTACGTCAAAGTTGCGGATCCCGAGCGCGGTGAGCGCCTCCTCGTCCAAGGCGTCGGCCTGAACCGCGTGGGTGACCTTGTCCATTATCTCTTCAACCTTGGCCTCACTCGTGTCTACAGCCAGAACGTCGTAGCCCATCTTGGCCAGCGTCGTGGCGATGCTGGACCCGAAGCGTCCCAGCCCGATAACTGCGAACTGTCGCATTACACGCACCCCTCTACGGCTATTTCAATAGTATCAGCACTTTTCAAAAAGAGGGAGCATGGCTTTTGACCATGCTCTCCCGTTAATCGTTTGTGCTACTTGCTGAGGTTGGCCTTGGCCACTTCAACCAGTTGTCCGAAGGCTTTTTCGTCCCGTACCGCGAGGTCGGCGAGCATCTTCCGGTTGATCTCCACACCAGCGTGTTTCAGACCCTGGATGAAACGGTTATAGGATAGGCCGTTCATGCGGGCGGCAGCGTTGATCCGGGTGATCCACAGCCGGCGGAAGTCGCGTTTCTTGTTGCGCCGGTCACGGAAGGCGTACAGCATGGAGCGCATTACCTGTTGGTTTGCTATCCGATATAGCTTGCTTTTTGCACCCCAGTAACCCTTGGCCAGTTTAAGTACTTTCTTGTGTCGCTTTTTATTCGTAACAGCGGTTTTTACGCGCGGCATAACATTTTTCCTCCTTTTAAGCCTTGTACGGTAGTAAGCTGCGCAACCGTGCCATATCGCCGGGACTCAGGATGAACGTCCCGCGCAGGCGGCGTTTCCTCTTGGCGGTCTTACTTTCAAGCTTGTGACTGCTAAACGCGTGATAGCTCCGTAGTTTACCCGTGCCCGTCCGCTTGAAGCGCTTCGCGGCAGCCCGGTGAGTTTTCATCTTAGGCAACGTCATTCACTTCCTTTCCTACTCCTGCTTTTGCGCTGTAGGGGCTAAAATCATTATCATGTTGCGACCTTCGAGTTTGGGATGCCTTTCCACAGTGGCCATATCCTGTACCTGCTCTGCCAGCTTACGCAAGATCTGCTGACCAAGGTGCGGGTGCACAATCTCACGGCCACGAAACATCAGGGTAACCTTGACCTTGTCCCCGTCTTGCAGGAAACGGATGGCGTTCTTGGCCTTGACATCAAAGTCATGATCCTCGATATTCGGCCGCATCTTCACTTCCTTAAGACTGACCACGTGCTGTTTCTTGCGTGATTCCTTGTCTCGCTTGCTCTGCTCGTACTTGTAGCGGCCGTAGTCCATAATCTTGCAGACCACGGGACGGGCCTGGGGCGCCACTTCCACCAAGTCGAACCCTTTCTCCTCGGCCATCCGGAGAGCGTCAAAAAAGGGCACGATACCCAACTGCTCCCCTTCGGCTCCGATTAAGCGTACCTCTCTGGCGCGGATCCCCTGATTGATGCGAAGGTCCTTGGTTATAACTTATACACCTCCTGAAAAGTTCCATAAAGAAAGCGGGCAACCGCCCGCCGTATATGCCGGAATAGATCTGTCGATCTGTCCACAAAACCCCACAGACACGAATGGTCGTAAGGTGAGAAGCGGGTCAGCTTCTGCTTGCAAATATTTGGTATTTACCGTCAATGATTATACCACGCCAAGTCAACCCCGGTCAAGAGGGGTCGAGGCTTTAATTTATTTAAATTCCGCAGAGGGAAAAGGGGACAGGCTACTTTTTCTCTCGGTCGATTAGTGCTTTCTTAATAAGAGAAACCCCTGTTCCACACGGATAAGACTATCTAGGTTATTGAAGAGAAAAAGTAGCCTGTCCCCTTTTCCCGTCGCCTATCCCCTGTTAGCAGAAGTCTTTGCCCAAAGACCGGCTCCGAATCCTCCCCTTCAACTCCGCGATCACCGCGTCCAGCTCCTGCGCTCCCAGATCACCCTCGCTCCGCTCCCGCACGGCGATGGTCTGGGACTCCACCTCTTTGTCCCCGGCGATAAACATGTAGGGGATCTTCTGCACCTGCGCCTCGCGGATCTTGTAGCCCACCTTCTCGTTCCGGCCGTCGAACTCGGCCCTGATCCCGGCCTCCAGTAGTCGGTTCGTGACCTGCTGTGCATACTCCGCATGCCGGTCGGTGATCGGGATCACCCGCGCCTGTACCGGTGCCAGCCAGAGCGGGAAAGCCCCGGCGAAGTGCTCGGTCAGGATGGCGATAAACCGCTCCAGGCTGCCAAACACCACCCGGTGCAGCATGACGGGACGGTGCTTTTGCCCGTCCTCCCCGACGTAGGTCAGGTCAAACTTCTCCGGCATTTGAAAGTCGCACTGGATAGTCCCACACTGCCAGGTCCGCCCCAGGCAGTCCTGCAGCTTAAAGTCGATCTTCGGCCCGTAGAAGGCACCGTCCCCCTCGTTCACCTTGTAGGCGAGGCCCTTCCTCTCCAGCGCCCCGCGCAGGGAGTTGGTCGCGGTTTCCCACAGGTCATCTGAGCCCATGGCCTTCTCCGGCCGGGTGGACAGCTCAATATTGTAGTCGAAGCCGAAGACAGTCCGGTAAAAGTACTCTACCAGATCAATGATCCCGATGATCTCATCTTCCACCTGCTCCGGACGACAGAAGAGGTGCGCGTCGTCCTGGGTGAAGCAGCGCACCCGCATCAGGCCGTGCAGCACCCCGGACAACTCGTGCCGGTGCACCAGACCCAACTCACCGAGCCGGATCGGCAGTTCACGGTAGCTGTGCAGGCGTGACTGATAAAGCAGCATTGCGCCCGGACAGTTCATCGGCTTGATCGCGTAGTTCCCCTCGTCGATCTTGCTGAAATACATGTTTTCCTTATAATGATCCCAGTGCCCGGAGCGCTCCCAGAGCTTCTGGCTCAGGATGATCGGCGATTTAATCTCCTGGTAGCCCCGCCGCACGTGCTCCTCCCGCCAGAAGTTCTCCAACTCGTTGCGCAGCACCATCCCCTTCGGATGGAAGAACGGGAAACCAGGCCCCTCGTCGTGGACACTGTACAGATCCAGATCCACCCCGAGCCGCCGGTGGTCGCGCTTCTTCGCCTCTTCCAGGCGGAAGAGATAGTCCTTGAGCATGGACTGCTTCGGGTAGGAGGTGCCGTAGATGCGCTGCAGCATCCGGTTCCGCTCGTCGCCCCGCCAGTAGGCCCCGGCCAGGCTCAGGAGCTTGTAGGCCTTGATCCGCCCGGTAGAGGGCACGTGCGGCCCGGCACAGAGATCGGTGAAGTCGCCCTGCCGGTAGAAGGAGATCACCGCGTCCTCGGGCAGGTCTTCGATCAGTTCCACCTTGTAGTCCTCACCAATGGACCGTGCCAGAGCAATCGCGTCTTCCCGCGACAGTTCAAATCGCTCGAAAGGTAGATCCGCCTCCACGATCGTCTGCATCTCTTTCTCGATCTTCTCCAGATCTTCCGGTGTAAAGGACTGCAGGACATCGAAGTCGTAGTAAAAACCGTCCTTAATCGACGGTCCGATGGCCAGCTTGCACCCCGGGAAGAGCTTCTTCACGGCCTGAGCCATCACGTGGGATGAACTGTGACGGTACACCGCCTGTCCTTCCTCGTCATCGAAAGTCACGAATTCAATCCGGGCGTCTTCGGTCAGCGGGCGATGCAGGTCATACATTTTTCCGTTCACCTTCGCCGCCAGGGCTTCCTTGGCCAGGCGGGAGCCGATCCCCTTAGCGATCTCCAGCGGGGTCACCCCTGCCGGGTGCTCCACGACCTTGCCGTCCTTAAGCGTAATCTGAATCAATTCGATTTCCCCCTTAAACATAGATAAACCCCGCGTCCGCTCAGGGACGGGAGTTATTACCCGCGGTTCCACCCTGTTTGGAGGGCACACAAACCCTCCCACTCAACAGGACAGGTAACGGCTGTCACCGGCCCGGCTTCATTCACCGGGCAACTCCGAGGTGGTCTTCATCCGTCCTCACCCAGACGCGCTCACAGCCTGTCGGCGCATCCTCTCTGAAGGGCCGTATCCGGACTACTCGCCTCATCATCGCATTGCTTTATTATGGCTTGAATTATATGCCCAGCCGAGTTTCCTGTCAACACAAGGCGGAAACAGCATTGCCAGGGAAATGGGGACAGCCAGGGAAAAGGGGACAGGCTACTTTTTTGCTCCAAACAGCGACTTACTATCTCTAACCTCCGCCAAAAAAGTAGCCTGTCTCCTTGTCCCGTACACCACAACTCTAAATCACCAGCACTCCAGTCCGAAACAACACATAATAAACCACGACCTGGATCAGCCCGATCACAAACCCGATCACCCCACCCAGCAGCGTGATCGCCCTGAGTTCCCGGGACGCCACCTGAAAGGCCACTCGCTCCAGATCCTCCAGCGGGAAGGAGTTCAGCCGGGCCTCGATCAACTGCCCGATCTTCACCTCTCGGCGTGCCGCCGCAGTAAGCTCGTCCACCAGCAACTCAACAAAGCCCGGCATGCGCTCGGCCACGACATCCGCCATCTTCTCTGCGATGAAGGTCTTGATCGAGTGCGGCACGATCGTCGGCATCTTCATCATCACCGCATCGTACACCCCCACCCCCACTGCATCCAACAGGCGGTTGGAGATGTCTCTCACGTCCAGGTAGGCCACCAGATCGTCAACCGAAAGCAGTTCCTCTTCCACCACCCGGCCCACGGTTGCGGCCAGTTCACGCCGCCGTTTAGGGATGACCCCCTGGATGGCGAAAGGAGTGCCCGGAAAACGGATCGGTTCGTAGGGACGAAAAAGAAGCTTGATTGCAAGCCAGTTGGTCGACCAGCCGATCAGAGCCCCGACAACCGGGATTAGCGCCACTAACAGCCAAGTGTACACTATTTCTCCTTCGTTAGGCAAAATCTGAGATTCAATATACTACAGCCCTACCCCGAAGGCAAGTCAGAGTCCTTCTTCATTGAGGGGTCGTGAAGCACACGAACAAGTGCTGGAGGCCGTCAAACGCTTAACTGGCGCGGAAGGCGAAGACAGACGGCGGCGGAGCGTACTGGGTGGTACGTGAGCACCAACTGCCGAGCCTGACAAAGCCAGGTGAGTGGTTGGCGGTCTCCTCAGGCTTTGTTCCAGATGGCGCACTGCTCACAACCGCTGCACTGCGTGATCGTGGAGCCGAACACCTCGCGCAGGGTCTCGAGGGTGACGGGAAGGCAGCGCTTCCCGTGCAAAACAATCTTTAGTGGGGAAAGAGTCAACAGTGAAGAGATCAGAAGGTCCTCGTTGCGCACCTCGTCTTCCAGGAAGTGCGCGTCCATCTCCAGCTTCTGAGAGAGATCCTCGAATGACCCGTCGTACAGCGTGAACCGGCTGCCGGCCTCAATCACCACGTTTACGACATCCAGCCGCTCCTCCCGCCTTTTGGTGAAGTTTTTCAGGATACTGATAAACTCTTCATTCTCCTGTTGAAAGATCTGATCGTCCACCAGCCAGGCCAGCGCATCGATCAGCTGGTCCGCCAGATCGTTTAGGCGAAACCGCGCCAGACCCTCCACGTCCACCATCGGGCATTCCTCGAGGTGCTGGCTGATGCGCGTGGTGGCCATATTGCGCAGCTTACGCATTAGGGCCCGGTCCTCGTTCAGCCGCTCACACAGCCGGACCCAGTCCGGATCATCGCTCGTACAGTCCTGCCCCCGCACCAGCTCCGGGCCGAAGTAGGCCTGCCACTGGGCGGTGACCAGCGCCGCCACACCGTTGGCAATCGCAGCGGTAAACCCTTTACGGTCTACCCGCCCGAAGAACCGGTGTTCGGTCATCCGGCAGCGGAAGAACCCCTTTGGCTTCTCTTTGTACTGAACGCGCATGCCCCGGGTGCGCAGAATCTTAAGCTCCCGCCGGACAAACGTGTCGAATGTCTCCGAGTGCTCCGGATCAACCACTACCTTGATTTCCAAGTTCCACCGTCCCCTTTCCCAGGATCAAACCCCTAATAGAAATGTAAGTATCACCTACCCACAATATGCCCAGAAAAACCCGCCAAATAGCCACAACGCCCGGCTTGGCCGTCGATTCGGAGCGCCTTTCGGAACACAGCCCGAAAACCCGCCGGTCAATAAAAAGCGGCAGGAATACCAATAACTAATGCCGAACAGTTATTCTTCGGGGATTCTCGACAATGGTAAGCAGTGGCAGGAGGGGTTAAGCGTGAGTTATCGGGGCAATCGTCTGTCTGTCTTTCTGATCTTTGTGGGGCTTGGTATTGCTACCTTCTGGGTGGCTTGGATCCTGATGGGAAACCTCACGGAGGGGGTTCGTACCGTCGAGAACGAAAACTACATCGTCTTCCATATTGCAGCCGAACTGATCGCCGCTGCCCTAGCCTTTACCGGCGGGGTGCTCTGGCTGAGTGCACACCGGCGGGCACCCGTATTCGTCCAGGTCGCCCTGGGAGCGCTCATCTATACCGGTCTTAACAGCTTGGCCTGGGGCTTCCGGAACGACCCCCTAATGTCCGTCTTCTTCGGTATGACCTTCATCGTCGGCCTGATCGGCCTCTACTGGTTCGCCATGGGCCTGGTCAGCAAGCCCAGGGGCACGGACTAGTAGGCCATCCCATCTGTCGCCGGCTGGTCATCCACCCGGCGGTAATGTCTTATGACAAGGTTACTACCAGAAAGCCGGCTTCTTTGTCTACCGGATAGGTACGGAGAGACTCTTTCGCTGGCCCCTTCAAGACGTTCCCCTCTAGATCAAACTCCGACCGTCCCAGACTGGAACAGCGCAGCCGCCTGCGCTCATGGTCATAGTTCAGTTCATTGCCGCCGTGCGTACACTCATCCGCAAAGGCCCTGAACTGATTCCCACCGGTGTTTACAACAATGACCTTCAGTTTGTCGCCGCTATCAAAGTAGACGGATAACTTCACTGCCCCGCCGTCACTATTCAAGAAGGGGACATCCGGAAGACTGATCTTCAGCTTTCCGCCAGCGAATTCAAAACTGGTTCTCGGGTACTTCCGGTACAGCAGATACGCCCGCCACCAAGGAACACCCGCCCAGAAGCGGCAAGCCGATGCTCACGATCGCGACCGCCAGACCGGACTTTTGATTTCCCTCGCGCTAACCGTAACTCGTCCGGCACTCTGGCCGCCGGTTTTTCATTCTAGAGCCAGGATGTACCTCGTTTCATCCGGATTGTCACCCACACTGCGGAAAATGCCTTTCAGCTTAAGATCATTCTGTTCCAGATACTCTTTCAATAGTTCATTCTCACGTATTCGAACTGCGTCACGAATAGTAGCAACCGTAAGCTTACCGCCTGGCCCCTCTATCAGTGACCTCTCGACTGGTGTGAGGATTCCCCGGCAGGTTATGATCACGGTTTGTTGAAGCGCTTCGCAGTCTACCCTTTCCGGACCTTTGCCGTAGAGTTCACGGAGCATTCGGGTGACGGCACCCTGCAATACCGTACCCAAATCACCGCAACCGGAAGAGGGCTGTATCGGAGTCTTGACCGGAAATTCTTTCAGCTTTCATCCCTCCTTTTTTTGCATCAAAAAAGCCTGTTCCATTAAGAAGTCTCTTCCCACCTAGGAAAGCTACCTCTTTTCGAACAGGCTCTAAAGGCGGCTGGCCCGAAACGAACCCTTCACCTTTCTAGCGACATAGGTTTTTGAATCTGCTAATAGCCTTCGGTAACAACCACCATAATACACTCGTCTTTAACTAAACAGAAGTCCTGCAGGACCGTTTCGACCCGGATATCCTGATCCAGTAACCGCTCTGAGAGAAGCTGCCGCTCTCGAACAAAAAGACTATAACGGATCTTCTTCAATGTCCGAACGGCCTCATCCCCGCCCTCATCAGCCAACCTCTTCTCGAGAGGAGAAAGAACCCCTTCACAGCGTACGATGAACACACCCCCACCCGGATAAGTACAACGAACATTCTGGGGACCCTTTCCGTACAGCTTCTTGGCTATGCTTCGCACAGTACCTTCTATTAATGCCACCTTAATCCCTGCCGCCTGCCCCATTTAATCACCTCTTCCATAGACACTGTTAGGGCTATCCTAATTTGACAATTAAAGATTAGCACATCAGCATGTCATACAGCGGTCACTAGAATAATAGTTGCTTCATATATGTTTGGAAAAATGATAATGCAGCGGATAACAGCAGGGTAATAGATCTCATCAGAGCCCGAAAATACTGGACTTTCCTGCATTGTTTTCGCTGACAGGGACACAATACGGTCTAGGGTTGGAATTCAAAATATCGAATCCTGCTGACCAAATATTCGGACGTAGAGCATTTTATTTGTCTGCAATAATACGTTCATACTTGCCGAAACTCCTGCTAGTTGAGAAATGTAGACATTAATGTCTATATTTCGACAGCTCAATTAGGAGCATGTTCAGAAACGAACCTTTGCAGAATGGGCTCAACATGGGTCTAAGGGGAAAACCGATTCAACTGCAGCCTGTTCAGCCTCGGTCAGAAAAACACTGCGCGTCACCCTGACACCCCCTAACCTAACGACGAAGTAACCAAACACTCTGTTAAGACTACGGATTCAGTCTCTAGTCTTTTCGCTAATAACCCAGGATTATCCTTCGAAAGGGTATATACAACTTTAGATAGTTGTAGCGTCTTGTTTGTCATCCCAACACTAGTCTTCTCCATTACTCCTGCACGTCCACACCGCTCTCCAGTAGACAGTCGTTAAGATAGCCCTGACCGCCCTTCAATGTCCCGTCGTAGTGTCTGTCTACCACAACCTCGAAAGCCGGTCGCAACACTTGCTCAAGCTCAATCATCCGGTGAGAACGGAATCTCTCGATGGGAATGGAACCTGGACGAACCTGCTCCGGGTACAGTCTAGCGACCACCCAATCTTCAAACCGCACCAACCGAAGCACTGCACCGTGCTTTGTGTCCAGTGCCCATGCTCTGACTCGGATCATCCAGCATCAACATTCCCATGGCACAATGTTCAGTGGCACTACTAGAAAGACCAAAGAACAAAGCCAAGGCCAGACTGTTCAAATCCCCCTGGCTTAAGAGTGGACTTAAATCAACCCCATCCTGGTCAACTATCCGGTAAGTGTTACTGCCCTGCTTCTCCTCCACCTCAATACATACCTGAGAAATGGCCGGATTGTTAGTTAGACGCCGAAAAACGTCATGGAGACACTTCAGCTTCTCGACCTTTGTGCGTTGGCTTGCAATAGTCACTTTGCGACCGGCTATCGCGTTCTCAAGCTGTAGCAGACGATTTCCAATATCCTTCAGTACCTTCCCGGCTACCGCCGCCGGATCCTCACCATCCTCAAATTCGCGCTCAAGTGCGACAGCAAGGCCGGCCAACTCATGTTCCCGCAGATGATCTGCTAAACTCACGGCCTTCTCCAGAGCTTGGAGAGTCCGTAGCGCCTCTTCGTAATCATCCACAGCCTTCTTGTTTTTGCTGCTCCAGTTTCAGCGCCTCTGTTTGCTCTCGCAGGTTTCTCTCAAATTCGTCCCGCAGGTGCGTCAAGAGGTTGTCTACCTGACTACCGCACAAGGGGCAGTTCTGCAACCCTGAAGCCGCCTCTGCTGACTCCAGCAACAGCTTCTCGCTTCTTTTCCCGAATGTCATTCTCCCGACTTCTGATCGTTCGGCTGACCTCATCCCGAAACCCGTCTAGAGTCCCGGTAACCTCTTTCATAGCCGCAGGCACTTTAGCCTTCTTCATTCCGACCAGTATATTGCGGTAGTCAGAGAGCCCCAGCAGCCGGTCAATCGCATCATTCCGGTCACGAGGCTCCTGAACCAGAAGGGCCCGAATCGCCTCCTGATGCTGGTACACCGTGGTAAAGAAATCACGGAAGCTGAGCGGCACGAGACCGACTAACTCCTTTACAGCCAGAATCATGGAATTCACCTCACACAAACATTGTCACTTGTGCAATACCGGAATCAATAGGCCTTGGACTCTGATGTTCTTCCACGATAAACCCTCTATCCTTCAAAAACTCAGCGACCAGAGACCGGTGACAGTATTGACTGTCTTTACAGAAGCAGACCAAGGCGATGGTTCTTCCTGATTCAACCCGAGCGTGCAACTTCTCGACTGCAATCTCTACCTCTTGAGAGTGAAGCTCCTCCCTAAACTGTCTTACGTACAGCCCCCACCACTCCTCAGGGTCCTTCTGCCTCCAATGGTTACGGTACTCTTGAAACAGGGCTGGACTAGGTGCAAAAGCGAAAACTCTGGCGGCATCCCCTACATCAGGTCCACCTCGGGTTATCTGCCAAATCTCGTCGCAATCAATGCTCCTGATACTCGAGACACTTCCCGTTATTACCACAGCATTGGAACCATTCGTGCTGTTCATCAATAAACACCCCACAACTGAAAAACCATTGCTACTAACACCTTACCAAGGGGTTACCGATCAGACCTTTCGTTAAACAGTCCTACTTTTCCTGCATTGCTAGGGTTCGACAGTTTAACTCGACTACCAGGTGGTGTAGTCGAGTATCTTCTGGACAAATAACCTCTTGTTAATCTCAGACATCGCCTGGAACTTGGCGCCAGATGTTTCTATCGGAAAGTATACCAGCCACCATAATGAAGTCGTGTCGTATTGTGTCGAGCGTAAATGTACTCTGTGTTCTTTCCACGAATGTTCGATATTTTAAGAAGGTTTTATACAATAGATGATGGAAATAACACTTCAATGCATCAGCGTAGAAAGGCAGTATCAAAGGCTAATCGGCTTTTGCTACCTACAGGGTAGAAATACAAGCGTGTTAGAAGAGTATTGTCTCATCATAAGGTCAAACCTAGAATCCCCTTGGCAGGATGCTGAAGGGCAGTCCTACCACTATGGACAAACCGTGCCTAATCACAAGCGAATTGGCGAAGGGGTACGGTTCATTATAGATCGCAGTGATCGTGTAGGTGTTGTCCTAGTAGCTCACGGAGTATTTGACACCCCAGAAGATGGGGGCCTTGATGAGAAAGGGCGCAGACTCTATCGGGTTGGTTTCGAAAGTTTCGCACCCTTCTCCGAACCGGTAATTCTGCCTTCGACTCTGAAGAACAAGATTACAGAACAGGAAAGATACAATCAGCAACACGCCATCCGGCGGATCACCCCCGAGCTGTTTGAACAGTTGGTGGCATTCGGCGCAGGCGAGGCTCCCCCTTGCGCTGTGCAGGACGCGTTTATTAGCGAATTGAAGTCCTTACGGTTAGGAAAGGTTTTTGGCGAGCAGAAGTTCTACAAGCCCTTGATGCTGTTGGGGGCAGTTCGTTGCCTGGTTCAAGGTGATCCCCTTTCATTCGATGGTCCGCTGCGCCAGTACTATCAAAGCTTCGCCGAGGCTGCCGGATTTGACGGATTACATCCGGAGTTCCCCTACTACTACCTTCAGTCTGAAGGTTTCTGGAAGGTCATCGATCGAGACGGAAAGCCTCTAGAAAAGATGGATACTCCAAAGCCACAAAGACTTCGAGGTTCAACCGTAGAGTTCGAAGAGCAACGTGCCGCCTGCATCCGCAACAGATTACAGAGACCAGCCGTAATTACCGCTTTACTGTCCTATTTCAACGAATCACAACAAGCTGCTTTGGTTCAGGTTTGGCCCGATTTGAAGGTGGGAATTACAATCGAAGAGAATGACCGCACCAAAAACCGATTAGATGTGTGGATCCGCAGCATTCACGACTACATCACCAACCGAGGCTTCTACTTCACTCCGGCGCAAATTGCCGCCTTCTACTGCGCGCTGCGCACAAAACCCTTTGTTATTCTCGCCGGCATTTCAGGTACGGGAAAAACCCGTCTGCCACGCCTATTCGCGGAGGCCATTGGTGCCCAGATTCGGATTGAAGCGGTAAGACCAGACTGGACAGACAGCGCTGATCTCATCGGCTATCGTGACCTTAATGAGCGGTTTCGCCCAGGAAGGCTGCTTGTCTTCGCTGACCAGGCGGCAAAGGACCCGGAACGACCCTACTTCTTCGTTCTGGATGAAATGAATCTGGCCCGGGTGGAGCACTACTTCGCCGATGTCCTTAGCAAGATTGAGAGTCGCCGACGCCAGGACACAAGCATAGTTACTGACCCGCTGCTCGCCCCTGAAGAGATCGGCCGCAACCTAGCCGACAAGCAAACGCAGCCCGAACAAAACCTGGGCGCAACCGCTGAAGAGCCAATACAATACAGCCAGGTCAGCTTACCTGATAACTTGTTCATCATCGGGACGGTGAACATGGACGAAACGACCCACGCCTTCAGCCGTAAGGTATTGGACAGAGCCTTTACACTGGAGTTCTCTGAAGTTAATCTGGCCTATCGGAAGCCGCAGTCTCAGACCAAACACAGCTCGGAAATGGACAACCTGGGGATGCAATTCCTTGAACCCATTGGCCTCACCCTCGCCGAACTTGATGATCAAGGATTAGGCAACGCCTATGAATTCGTGATCGAGAATCTTATTCGTGTCAACGAGAGTCTCCAAAAGGCGCAGTTGCAGGTCGGCTACCGCGTCCGCGACGAGGCATGTCTTTACGTATGTCACGCAAATCAAATGTCCGAACTGCTTCCCCCAGACATTGCCCTGGACTACCTCCTATGTGCCAAAATCCTACCGCGCATCCAAGGAGGTGCCTTTGTCCTAAAGGACATTTTGCTGGACCTCGCTGAACTCTGTCTGACCGACACCAATGGTGCGACTGATGCATTTCGTAATCTCATCCATGACGTCCGACAGGGAGACAAGACATTACGGGAGCTTGTGAACAGCCACCCTCAGAGTCAGGCCATCAGGTACCCAATGACACTCACCAAAACCCTGATTATGCTGGACCGGTTGGACCGGGACGGATATACCTCTTACTGGTTGTGATGAGTTGAAACAGTCACGTCTCTTGTTTGTGGAAACAGACGAACTGGCCATCGAATTCTGGGGGCCGAAGAGTGTGCCGGATGCAGTTGAACCCAAAGGGAGCCGGCGGCGATACCCACGCGTCCAGATAACCTCCAGTGTTCCCTACACAATGCATCCGGAAGACCTCAAAGCTCATCCCGCATTCTTCGAGAACACCACGTACCACGTTGTAGCCCACAGCAAGACCCAAGGGAAACGCCTTACGATTAAACATCGGGATCCCCTGATCCAAGATGCCTTTAACCCGTCATTGGCTAATGCCAATGTGGTTTCCGGCACCTTGTCCTTCCGCAATCAAGTGGGTCTGAGTACTTTCGCGCTTCTGATTAACGACCACCAGCACCTAACAATCTGTATTGAAGTCTTCCCTACTAAAATGGACTATGAAGACGACTATTGGAATCTGATCGCAGAGGTATCAAGGCACGTCTACAACCTGGCCTTCGAGTACCTGCGGTCAACCTATCAGCACGCAGCACCCGCTCCAAAGGCCGGGCGGCAGACAGATCTGGAATGGCTCCTATTACTGGAGCACGTCATGCTGGACCTTGAACGGGCCGTTCACCACATTGCCAGACAACCCCAACGGGCGATGGTACTGGAACCGGTAGACTGTCTGGCCGCACGGATTAGGCGGCCGGATCGCTTCGTTCGCTCTGCAGTGAGGCAAGCCATAAGCAAGGGGCCGAGCAATGCAGTGAAGATAAACGGTGTGCTCATTCCTCCCCGGCTCACTGCCACCCGTCCACAACCCGGCCTTGACACACCTGAGAACCGGCTCATCCGTCATGAATTGGTTTCAATCCGCCGACGCCTTGCCGATCTCTACGGCCGGGTGCAAGATGCTGCCGTTAGTTCAGGGCAGAAGCGCTACAAAACGGCTGCTGTTCAGATTAGCGGTCTTGAAGCCAAGGTCAATCGGTTTCTACGCTTGGAACCGTTTGTATCAGCGATGGGCTCCCCACCCTCTTCATACTCCGCCCTTGTTCTCAGGGCTGCGCCCGGTTATCGTGAGGCCTTTCGTTGCTGCCTGACTCTGCGCTTAGGACTGCAAATCCAAGCCGATGCTCTTCAGTTGCCATTGAAGGATATGGCGGAACTCTACGAGTATTGGTGTGTACTGAGCTTGCTGGAAATAATGTCCACTGGCTCGGGAGGGACCTTTAATCCGAGGAATCTGATTGAAGCCGGACCTGGGGGCCTGAACCTGCGCTTGCGTAGAGGTCGCCACCTGCTCCTGGAAGTGCGGCGTGAATCAAGAACGATCTGTACCCTGCGCTATAACCCACACATCCACTCCGCCACCGGGGAGCAGCGGCCTGATATCCTACTCTCCTTCCACCCCCAGGGGTGGGAGACCCCCATCGAAGTAGTGCTTGATGCTAAGTACAGAGTTGTTGGCAATCCCGATTACCTAAAGAAATACGGAACCCCCGGCCCCCCAGAGGACGCCATTAACCAGCTGTACCGCTACCGTGACGCCATAGTCGATAATGATGACCCACCCCGCCGACGCATCGTCGAGGCACTCGCGCTGTTCCCACACAAGGACAGTACGGGTCAAGAATTCTCCGATAATCGCCTATATCGTAGCTTGGACAAGGTAGGCATCGGAGCACTGCCCTTCCTTCCCTCTGAAACCGGCTATGTCGAGGATTGGGTACGCAAGACCGTTCGCCGATCCGGTTCTCATTTTGCCGAGCGGGCGGTGGGTGTCCGTTTACGGGACGAGGAACTATCCAACCGGGCCAAAATGACCGAAGCAGTGTTGATTGGCGTTGTCGGACACGGGGAAATGCAGTGGAAATGGATGTTGGCTAACCGGCTCTATCTAGCACCGTTAAGCAAAATCGGAAAACACCGTCGCCTGGACATCAGGTGGCTGGGCTTCTTTGAACCTGCAACAATGACGGGCAAAGGGTTTGGTGCGGTCAGATACGCCAGCCGGGTTCTGCACATTGACGTAGTGCAGCGCAGACAGATCGATACCCCTTGGGTTAGTAGAGGCAATCCCGGTGATCAGTATCTGCTCTTCCATATCGAAGAACCACAGAAGCTACCGCGTCCAATTCGGAACACCGACCGCCATCGAATAACATTCCGCTGGGGTACCCGCTATTCACTTGAGCATGCATCGACGATGAACGAACTCTATATGGAAACCGAGGCTGAGCGCAGACTTTGGGAGGAACTGAAGAACGCCGGCATACCCTTCACCACCGAGGCCGGACGAGTATCAGCAATCAATCCCGAGGATCCCTCGGGACGTACAACCTTTGTTCTGGATGAAGAAAGGCGGGTTCGCTATCAAGGGTCTGGTGGGTTTCACGTGTTCACCCAGAAGGGTAGCAAAATCCACAACTTTACGTTCGGAGAGCTCCGAACTCGAGGTCTCCCAACGATGCTATTGAAGTAACCCCTGAACCCCGCACTGCAATACAGATAGCATAGTTAAGATCTCGACTATCGAGAGTTCTAAGGGAGCTTATAGCCTAGAAGCGCTGGCTGAATAGGGCACCACAACTACTCGATTTGTTCGTCCTTCGAGCATAGAGGCTGCATGACTTAATCTCAGCTCCGTTCTTTCCCAATACCACTTATTCCAGATACCGAAAACCGAATCGACCTGCTCCCACGGCAAACTTATGTACCGATTTTTTGTTATTGTCCAAGTTTGGGCCTTCCCTTTGCTATAATGGATAGGAAGGTTGGACAATGTCGCATTTCTAGGTAGTTAGTTAGCGAAATACGCGGTTAAAGAGGGCAGAAGAATGAGCATCAGTGATTATTTCAACGGAAATCCTACCTTACCACAGGAGCAAGACTATGTCCTTCTGGACAAGGAAACGCTGCTTGGCTTAGTCGCAGCAATTCTAAGTGAGCAGGATTCTCCGGGATTAAAGGAAAGAGCAAGGTTGCTCAAAGAGGCGGTCGAAAGTTTAGACAGCATGCTTGTCAACACAGGCCGGGAAGAGCTACCGGTAAGAGTGAATCCTTTTCTTGAGGAAATCCAGCAGATTCTAGATGCCTACACCTATGAGCGGTCCCGTTACTACGCCGAAAGATTACAGAAAGGATTAGTTGAAGCCAAAACCAACGATGTCAACGACATCAATCTTCGGCGATGGAAGGATTACGATGAGGTGTTCACAGACAGTCTCTGGAGTATCGACCGTCGTGATCAGTCAGGGGCCCACCTAGGGTGGTACTGGGGAAACTATGTTCCACAGATTCCCCACCAACTGATGCTTCGTTATTCGAAGCTGGGGGATTTAGTGATCGACCCCTTTCTGGGTAGCGGAACAACGCTTATTGAATGCCGACGGCTAGGCCGGAACGGTGTAGGTGTAGAGATCAGCCCTAGTACAGCGGTTAGGGCACGTGAGCTTGTGGAGATTGAAGAAAACCCATACAATGTCACTACTCTGGTAGAGGTTGGTGACAGCCAGTGTTTTGAATTTAGGAAGATCATCGAAGACATGGGTCGTGATACCGTCGATCTTTTCCTAATGCACCCTCCTTACCACGATATTATTCAATTTACCTCGGACCCCAATGACCTATCCAACGCACGAAACACAGATTCATTTCTGGACATGTTCGGGCACATCCTGGACAATACTATCCCCTTCCTCAGGAAGGGACGCTACGCCGGGATCGTAATCGGAGACAAATACAGCCAGGGTGAGTGGATTCCGCTGGGTTTTTACTGTATGCAGAAAGCATTAAGTCGTGGTCTTAAGCTTAAGAGCATCATCGTAAAAAACTTTGACGAAACCAAGGGCAAGCGTAACCAAAAGGCATTGTGGCGGTATCGAGCACTTCAAAGTGGTTTCTATGTATTTAAGCACGAGTACATCTTGATTCTGGAAAAACGCTAAAAGAAAGGAGAGGCATCATGCACCTCTTTATAGTCTCCGAAGAGACACTACCCTTA